>Ga0070732_10000144_pt1 | contig 61219 bp, 41 predicted proteins | sample Coa_R1_5_FD_66449 | JGI IMG/M metagenome (GOLD analysis project Ga0070732, IMG submission 66449) | Surface soil microbial communities from Centralia Pennsylvania, which are recovering from an underground coalmine fire - Coalmine... | ecosystem: Environmental > Terrestrial > Soil > Unclassified ... | reverse complement strand
CATCTTGCACGAATGCAAACCGGGTCGTAACTGCGGTCGCGCTCTCTTGCACGATACCTCGGGCACGCGGAAAGTCACAGATTATTCAATCCGGCGCCAGCCGGTGGCCCGGCTCACTTGAGACTTTAGCAGGGTTGGACGTTCCTCAAGGTGCGCGGGTGAGCAACTGATGTCGGTGATGTAGCTCACGTCCCCACCTTCAGGGGTAGTCCGCAGGTCGCCACAGCGAATGCGAATGCATTTTACTCATCAAAACGGCGCTCTGATGTCAAGACCTGGTAAAGAACGGTCAACAGATTTGTCAGAAGGATTGCGTCAGCTAAAAAGAAACAATTACCGGAGTTGCCCACGCAGAAACACTGGAGCGCAGTCATTGTTCAGGCCGATCGTTGGATGTGATTGTTCGCGGCTCTATTGACCACTGCAGCCGGAACCACCGGTAGATCTCCGCAACCCATTTCCTGTGTGGCCGATTTCATCCTATGGATTCAATGGCAGTAGGTTGGAAAACGGCTGGTTCCTCGCGGTGAACTACGGCGTGCTGACGTTGGTTTTCGCGTGTCTGTGGATGCGGGCGAGACGGTAGTTTTTCGCTGCGATTTGTCTTGACTTTCGGGATAAACGAAAGTAATAGTGTTGACTCGTAATGATACGAAAGGTGGAGGCTGCTATGCGTGTCTGCCGCGGATGGGTTGCGTCCTTATTATCGTGCGCCGTTGTTCTGGCTGTTGCCAGCGGCGCGTTCGGCCAAGCGAGCTATACCGCTCAGGTGCGAGGTGTCGTAAAGGACCAGAGCGGCGCGATGATAACCGACGCGACGATCACCATCACCAACGACGCGACGGGTATCGCGACCACGGCTCACAGCGATGACCACGGTCTCTACATTCTGACCGGCCTTCGCCCGGCGGAGTACACGATTAAGGCCGACCGCGCAGGATTTCGAGCTGCGGAGCAAAGGAACGTGGTGCTGCAGGTCGATCAGCAGACAACCATCGACTTCGAACTGCACCCGTTGGGCGTGAGCACAACGGTGGAGGTCACACAAGCCGCTCCTTTGCTGGATACGGAGAGCGCCTCAATCGGAACCGACGTCACGAACGAATATGTGCGTGATATTCCGCTATACAACCGGAGCATGTTCGGCCTGGTATTCCTGGCTGGTGGCGTAACCGAAACGACCGGGTCCGGAATTAACGACAACTATCCTACTGGAACGAACTTCGTCTCAAATGGGCAGCGAAATGCCACCGCCGAAATAAGCCTCGACGGAAGCCCGCTGAGTGCGCCGGAACAAGGCGAAGGTGGCAACTCCAACGTCTACTATCAGCCCTCGGTCGAGATCGTGCAGGAGTTCAAGGTACAAAACAACGGCTTCTCGGCCGAATTCGGCAACAATGGCGGCACGATCGTCAACATGGTGCTGAAGCAGGGTAGCAACGCGTTCCACGGCAGTGGCTGGTGGTATTTCCAGCGCTCGGCAACCGATGCCAGGGATTATTTCAATACGGGTACCAAGCCGAATCACCTGCGCGACCAATATGGATTCTCGTTCGGTGGCCCAATTGTCAGGAACCGCACATTCTTCTTCGTGGACTTTGAAAAGAGCCGCCAACAGGACCCGATCAACATAGAAGGTGTGGTGCCCACGGATCTGGAGCGAACGGGCGACTTCTCACAGAGTTTGGACAGCACGCCCGGAGGAATTTTCGATCCGTCCACATGCGTGCTGGCAAACCCGGGCGACCAAAGCTGTACGCGGCAGCCGTTTCCCAACAATGTGATTCCCACGACTGAAATCGACCCGGTTGGGCAGGCCATTCTCAACCTCTATCCCCATGCCAATATTCAGAATACGACTTTCCCCGACCCCAACTTCCGGACGATCGTGACTTCCTCGGACCCAGGTTGGCAATTCGATGTCAAAATCGACCACCAGATCAACTCAAATAACAGGATCGGAGGCCGCTACAGCCGGCATCACGATCTCTCCACGGCGCCGAATGTAATCGGAAACGGGGACTTTGGAGACGGCTCCATTTACACGACGACCGCGCAGAATGGAAGCCTGGAATACAACTGGTCGATAAGACCCACAGTGCTATTAACGACTCGCCTGAGCGAGGACCGGGTTGTAGCGCCGGGACAGACGAACAACTACCCGACGTTGGCCGATGTGGGCTTGCCGCGGATCTTGGCGTCGAACGGCCTTACCCGTATCCCGAGCATTTGTGTCAACAGTTCCTGTAATGAAGACTCAGGGTTCCTCCCGATTTATACGCAGTGCTGCGTTGACACACATTTCGCGCACACGCTGACCAGCTACTCCTCAGTGCTGCAAATGGTAAAGGGACGGCATTCGATCAAATTCGGCGGTGAGCAGCGGGTTTTTCTGAACAACTTCTGGCAACCGAACTATCCCACCGGAACTTTTGATTTCTCGCGCGACGTGACCACCCAACAACCTGGGCAAGGGCTGGGAGACGGCACTAATGGGCCGGCGCAAGGCAATCCTTTCGCGACGATGCTCACTGGCTTCGCGCACGACGCCCAATTGAACATTGTTCCGGCCGTAGCGGACAAATCGATCGAAACGGCATTCTATGTACAGGATGACTGGAAGGTGACTCCGAAGCTCACAATCAATGCTGGGCTGCGCTACGAGTGGAGCACACCGTATTCAGAACGCTTCAACCGGCTGCAATTCAGCGATTTTACGAGCAGCACTGGAATCAACATTCCGGTCTCGCCCTCTCCCGGATTCCCAGAGATCGGCAACATTATCGGGACGACAGTATTTCCCACTTCTTCGCATCGCCATTCGGGAGTGGATCGCAACAACTTCGCTCCGCGCTTTGGTTTCGCCTACCAACTGGCGACAAATACCGTGTTGAGGGGCGGCGCCGGAGTGTTCTATGGGATGAACGTCGCGACCAACTTCCAATATGCCGGACCCGCATTCCAGAAATCGGCCAACATTTATTTCACGAAAGATAACTATCAGACGCAGTACGCGTGCCTGGGCGTCTATCCGACAACTTCCAACAATCCGAATTGCAATGGACCTTTCCCTGCGGGGCTCTCGGGACCGCAGGATACAAAGTACGGATCGATGGCGCAGTGGGGCTTCGGCAACGCCAGCGATCTGGACACGGGTACGGCGCGGAATGCGGAAATCTATCAATGGAATCTTGGGATTCAGCATCTGCTGCCCGGGCATATTGTGATTGGCGTTGACTACTCCGCCAACCGCAGCACGCACCTGCCATGGGCGGGAGCTGGCGGCATATCAACGCGCGATCGCAACTTCTTGTCGACTCCGATGCGCAATCTGGCGATATCTCTCACACCGCCTAACAGCGATCCCACTCAGCCGCCGGATGTGTCGGGGTTTCTGAATAGCAACGTTCCCAATCCATTTCAGTGTTTCTTTACCACAGTATCGTCACCGGGTTCGTGGTGCCCCGCGAGTCCGGTCTTCGCGGCTTCGGATGTTGTCGACTCTCGCTATCTCGACGATACGATTCCGCTCATCAATCTACTGCGCCCGTATCCGCAGTACGACGGCAATTTCGAAGGGTTGCCCAAACTGATCGCGACTTCCTGGTACAACTCGCTGCAGATTCGCTTTCAAAAGCGTGCCAGCCACTACATCAGCTTTGAAGGCAACTATACGTTTTCGAAGGCGGAAGACAATTCCTCGGCGGGACGAAACGCCTGGATCGGCAACCTGATTCTGGACAATCCGCAGGTGCTCGACAATTTGGGGGCGGAATGGGGCATCAGTTCGAACGACGCAACGCACCGCCTGACCACCGCATTTATTGTGGACCTACCATTCGGACGCGACCGGTGGATTGGACGAGGCATGAACCGTGTGTTGGATGGTGTGGTCGGAGGGTGGTCGCTGTACAGCTTCTTGACATTGCAATCGGGCCAACCCTTGGCCATCTCTGACAGCGCGGGCCTTCTGGCGGACGGGAATCAGAGACCTCAAGTCATCTGCTCGGAGCTGACGATGGGCATCAGCTACAAGGAAGCGGCCAGAACTGGACAACCGTATCTGAATCAGAATTGCTTTACCAACCCAGGCGACAACGTGCCCGGAAACGCACCTCGTCACTTCTCCAATCTCAGAGGGGATGGCATCCGCAACCTGGACATGTCTCTCTCCAAGGAATTCAACGTTCGCGAGAACGCCAAAATCCAGGTCAGAGCCGAGGTTTTCAATCTGGCGAATCGTCAGCGCTTCGCCTTCCCCGACACCGGGTCGGGAGACGGCAGCTTCGGCGGAGTGTTTTCGACAACCAACAACTTCCGCAGAATGCAGTTCGGGGCACGGTTCCAGTTCTAACGCTAATTCCTCACTAGCCTGATCTCGCGCGAACGGGGTCAGGCCCTTTTCTTCTGTGGTTGTCTAGGGCTCTAAGGGGCTCAACATGCAACGAAGATCCTTCCTGAAGGCCAGTGGCATCGCGTTGGGAGCGGGACTTGCGGCTGATTCCCTGCTGGCGAAAATTCCTCCTCACAATTTCGACAAGTACGATTTCGGCGGCGGGCCGCCTATATCGGACCGACTCTATCAGGGCCCGTTCTCTGCCGACGACTATCCCAGCTGGAATGTGGTCATGGCGCTGACGGGTTCGCATGATGTCGTCCCGAATTACGGGATGGGGCTCATCACTTATGTCTGCGATGAAGTGGGGCCAGCGAAGAAGGCCGGAGAAACGCTGGCTCAGTCGATCGAGAACGTGGCGAAACTTCCGCTGGGAACGAAGTTGTATCTGCGCGTGAATTGGAAGGACGTGCAGCAGCGGCCCGGCCGTCTGGATCTTTGCGAGCATTGGAAGCTGACGTTTGAGCTGGCGAAGAGATATCAGAAGCGGATCGGCTTCCGGGTGATGATGAGTAATCCTGATATTCCGGATTCTCCGCTGCCGGAATTTCTGCGCGACAAGGTTCCAATGGTCAAGCTCGGAGACTGGCTGAGCCGCACGCGCTATGAGCCGCGTTATGACGATCCGACGTTTCAGACGGCTTTTCGCGAGTTGGTAGATCTGCTCGCAGATTCCTACGACGGGCATCCGGACGTGGAGTACGTCGACACGTTCATGTACGGATTCTGGGGCGAGGGGCACACCTGGCCATTCGAAACGAATCCATTTCCGGATTCGGTGACGGCGGAGAACACGTTCCTGAATATGTTTCAGCATCAATTGGACCGATGGAAAAAGACTCCGATGGCTACCAACACGCAGCCCGACTTCAGCAAGGTGGGCAACTCTGAGTTGCTGGACCGCACAGTGCGGAGTTGCAACTGGCTCCGGACGGACACGATCTTCATCGAGAATGAGCAGATCGAGGCGCTCAGCAATCGTCCGCCGTGGACGGGAGTAACGGTGGAAGTGGGAATGTCGGATGGCTCGCCGAAGAGTTTGAAGCTTGATGAAGGCGTGACCTACACCGACAACGTAGTGCAGCACGTGCGCGACGTGAGCGCATGTTACTTCTCGCTATGGAATTGGCACCGCATTCAGGCGGATCGCATTCTCAATTACTACCACCAGTTTCCCGAGGCGATTGATGGAGTGGAACGGCAGATCGGATATCGCGTGCGCCCTTCATGGGTGTGGACGTATGAAGAAGGCGGATATCCGGGGCTGATTGTCGGGTTCGTGAATGACGGCATCGCCCCTGTGCCAGGGGTATTGCGCATGTCGGTAGTGAGCACAGACGGACAGGTCTACGTTGCGGGATGCCTAGACGCGGGATTTCCGCTACCGGGGAGAGTGCGGCAAGCGAAATTTGCACTGCCCAAGGGAACAAAGTGGAAGGGCCTGCGGCTGAAGGCGGAAATCGAAGTGAAGGGACAGCGATATCCGGTGCGGTGGGCCTGTCGACAGAAGCTAAATGAGGACGGAAGTCTGACTCTGCGGCAGACTGTGGGACTGGGATCGGAAGATGAGACTGGCGGCGTGCCGCGCGGGCCGGAGTAAAGCCTTTCGATAGTCGGAAAATAAATATGAGACCAAAATTGTTGTTTGCGATTCTCGTGCTGTTTGCTTGCGGACTCGTCGCGGCTCCTTCCGAAAAACAGAACTGGACGCACTACGTTCGGATCGGAGCTTACGGGTTGAAGGGCGGCGATGCGGCCGAGATCGTACGCCGGGCACAGGAGAGCGGTGTGTCGGGCATTGAGGTCGATAACGATATCCCCGGCCGCTATGAGAGTTTTGTTCATCCCGAGGCAAAGTTGAAAGCCATTCACGATGTCGCTGAGGCGGCGCACAAGGCGGGGAATCACGCCTTCGTCTATATCGCCGGGACGGAGTGCATCACAGCTCACGGAGACAAGGTGGAGCATACGCTGGCGAAGGATCATCCCGATTGGCTGCAGCGGAAAATCACCGGCGAGCCAGCGATTTTCGGTGGAGGAACGGCGTTTTGGATCGCGCCGGGCGATGAGGACGTGTGGGTCAGTCCTTACGCGTCGGAGTGGCGCAAAGTCTATATGGAACGCGTGCGCCAGATCGCAGGCACGGGGATTGACGGAATCTATGTCGATATTCCGTATTGGATGACGCACTTCGACGGCTGGGAGAAAACCTGGGCCAGCTTTGACGATTACACTGTCGCGGCATTCAAGCAGAAGACCGGGCTGGATGCGAAGCACGACGTAAAGATCGGGGACTTTTCCGATGCGGGGTTTCGGAAGTGGGTGGATTTTCGGATTCAGACATTCACAGATTTTATGTCGGAGATCGATCACACGGCGAAGGCGGTAAATCCGGAGATCAAGACGATTCCGGAGATTTATCCGGGCATCGAGGAGGAGGCGGTGCGGGTCGGTGCGGACGTGTATAGCCTCTACCCGGTGGTCGATGCGATTGCCCACGAATATGAGTTTGGCAGTGGGGATCACATGGCGTCGTCGCGCAAGCCGCTGGACTGGTTCCGGTATCAGGTTGGGATGCATTCGTTTCGCGCATTCGCGCAGGGGAAGGCTACCTGGATTTTGAATTATTCGTGGGATGGCGATAAGGTCGTCGATAAGCGCGAAGCGATGATGAATCTCGCCATGTCGCAGATCATGGCGGGCGCGAACTTCTGGGATGCGCCCGGGCATTCGATGGCGGGATCGAATGATCTGCCGACTCGGAAGAAGATTTTTGATTGGATTGGTGAGCATGAGAAGACGTTTTATTTGCCTCGGGCGCCGATCGATCCGATCGGAGTTTACTTTTCACCGGAGACGAGGAATCTGTACGCTGAGGACTTCCTGGCATCCTATCGCGGAATACTGATTCTGCTGATGCAGAAGCATCTCGAGTTTCAGATTGTGACGCCGCGGACTTTGCGCGATTTCAAGGGCCAGACTCTGGTGCTGCCCGATGTGCGGGTGCTGGACGAGAGTGAACAGAAGTGGCTGAAAGATTTCGTTTCGGTGGGGAAGAAAGTCGTCATTACCGGGACCGATGTTACGGAATTGGGAGATTCGCCCAATATTGTGCGGATGCCTGATTGTCCCGGCAAGGCTTACAACGCCGCCATTGAGAAGGATTTCGAGCACAACACGTTGGATTCTCAGCGCGAGTTCTTTGCCAGCCTGCGGGGTGGGAACTCGGTGGGGATTCAAGCCTCGCCGCAAATCGCCACTTCGATTTCGCGAACATCAGACGGGCACATCAACTGCTTTCTAGCGAATTTTGCCGGATTGCAGGGAGGCGTGAACCCTGTGCAGACGCCCCAGGCAGGAGTTGTCGTGAGTGTGGTGCCGTCAAAGACTAAGGAGGGAACGGGATATTTTCTGCCTTTTCTCGGGATTGCTCAGGAACTAAAAGGGGAGCCCGATGGGAATTCGATCTTGTTCAGGCTACCTCCGATTACCAAGGGCGCGGTGTTCTGGTACGAGCCATAATCTTCGGTGAAGTACGCGGCGCATGATGCCGCGGCTTTCGCTGCTTGGGGCACGCGGACCGGTCAGGACGCCACCCTAACATTTCTCCCACGCTTTGGAACGCGAGACGGCTTCGTTCCAGCGGTCGCGCATGGATTGGGCGTGTGATGATGGCATCTGCGGCTCAAACCGGCGGCTTTTTCCTGCGGCCAGCGCCTCGAGACCTGAGCGCCAGAAACCGACCGCCAGGCCCGCCAGGTAGGCGGCACCCATCGCGGTAGTTTCTGTCACGGCCGGACGGACTACGGGAACCCCAAGGATATCGGCTTGGAATTGCATCAGGCTGTCGTTGGCGGCAGCCCCGCCATCCACGCGCATCTCTTTTACAGCATCGCCCGAGTCACGGCGCATTGCGTCGAGCAAGTCGGCGACCTGGTATGCAATGCTCTCCACTGCCGCGCGGGCAATATGCCCAGCGGTCGTGCCGCGCGTGATTCCAAAAATAGATCCGCGGGCGTAGGAATCCCAGTGGGGTGCGCCCAGGCCGACAAACGCAGGGACGAAATAGACGCCGCCGTTGTCGGGTACAGATCTCGCGAGGGGCTCGACGTCCTGTGAGTTGCGTATCACACCCAAGCCATCCCGCAGCCACTGCACCACTGCGCCACCAACGAAGACGCTGCCTTCGAGCGCATACTGTGTCACATCTTTGATCTTCCATGCGATGGTGGTAACCAGTTGATTGGAGGAAGGCACTGCGCGCTTGCCGGTGTTCTGCAGCATGAAGCAGCCAGTCCCGTAGGTGTTCTTGGTCATGCCGGACAGGCAGCATTGTTGACCGAATAGTGCGGCCTGCTGATCTCCAGCGATACCGGCAATTGGAATTTTCTCAAGACCTGCTACTCCGCGCACGTTGCCGTAAATCTCACTCGACGAGCGAACGTCCGGCATAATCGCGAGAGGAATTCGCAGAAGCTCGAGCAGCTCGCGGTCCCACTCGCCGCTGTGGATGTTGAAGACCATCGTGCGCGAGGCATTGCTGACGTCGGTGGCATGAACCTTCCCTTGCGTAAGCTTCCAGATGAGCCAGGTGTCGACGGTGCCGAAGGCGAGTTTCCCGGCCTCGGCCAGGCTTCGGGCACGGGGGACGTTATCCAGAATCCACGCGATCTTGCTTCCAGAAAAGTAAGCATCAATCAGCAAACCGGTGCGTTGCTGGATCAGGGAAGCGTGACCATCCTTCCTGAGTTGTTCGCAGAAATCGGCCGTTCTCCGGTCTTGCCAGACGATCGCGTTGTGGACGGGTTCGCCGGTTTCGCGATTCCAGACGATCGCGGTCTCACGCTGGTTGGCAATGCCGATGGCTGCGACGTCAGCGGTGCCAGCTCCCGCTTTGGCAAGAGCTTGGGTTGCGACCGCGATTTGAGACGAAACGATTTGTTCCGGATTATGTTCGACCCAGCCGGGACGGGGAAAGATTTGATCGAACTCCTGCTGCGCGACAGCGCGGATGGAACCTTCTTCATCGAATAAAAGCGCTCTTGAGCTGGTTGTGCCTTGATCTAGTGCTAGAACGTACTTCACAAGTCCCCCTGAGTTCTGATTTGGTGCAGGCAGAGACGTTGCAAGCAACGTCTCTACGACGGTTTTAAGAAGCGGCGGATTCCGAAATCGTAGAGGGCTGCGCCGATCAGGCCTCCGAGCAACGGAGCAGCGACGGGAACCCACCATACGCGCGATCCATCGGTCAGGCCGTTATTTCGGAAACCAGCAACTACGGTGAAGAGGCGCGGGCCGAAATCCCTGGCAGGGTTGATGGCGTAGCCGTGCATGCCGCCGAAGCTCATGCCGATGGCGACTACGACCAAACCGATGAGTACAGGCGCGAGGTTCGCGCCCGGAGGCATGTTCAATTCGTCGGTGATGGCGAAGATCAGAAGCACGAGCAGGCCGGTACCAATCAGTTGATCGAGAAATCCGGCCTGCGGCATTCCGGGAAATGCAGGAAATGTCGTAAACACGCCCGCCGTCGTTTCCAACTGCGGATCGAACTGTCGGAAAGCCGGCGAATAATTCCAATATACGACGGCAGCGGCAGCGAACGCTCCTGCGGTTTGGGCAATCGAGTACGGCAGGACTTTGGACCATGGGAATTTGCGGAATGCGGCGAGGGCGAGTGTGACCGCTGGATTCAGATGTGCTCCGGAAATCTTGCCCGCGATGTAGATGCCCATGGTGACACCGAGTCCCCAGCCCAGCGTGATGTTGGTGAAACCTCCGTGAATGATTTCTCCGGGATTCTTCGTCGGAAACAGCACGACCATCGCAACCACCCCAGCACCGAACAGGATGAGGACAAACGTTCCAAGGAACTCCGCGAGGAGTTCCGCGGTCAAACCAGCTTTTGAGGTCATCGCATCTCCCGCGCGAGACAACGCATCTGAGCCGCGAAGTAGTCTACCAAGGCGAGGCGGGGCGCGCCTATTTTTCCTGAAATGCGACAGACCTCCCGTTTCTCCGACGTGTGCGCTTCGGGCCGAGCGTCGCGGAAGAACCACTCTGACAATCGCCCGGACTGCGACGCTAGTGGCTCGCTGCGAGTTACGCCGATCAGGACATTTCTTCTTGACATTTGGGATCAGTCTTTTAAGATAGAAAATATTTATTCACTGCAATGAATATTTATTCATGATGAATAAAACTCTACGCCAACGGGCCGTACTCGATGTGCTGAAGCACGGGTCGATCGCCAGCCAGGACGACCTGCAGCGCCATCTGCGGCGGCGCGGATTCAAGGTGGGACAGGCGACGCTCTCACGGGACATCCGCGACCTGAATCTGAGCAAGACCGCACACGGTTATTCCCTGCCCCATGGAGAAAACGGCTTGGGAGTGGCTCTGCCTCCGGTGTCGCGATTGGTGAAGGAATTTGTTCTGGATATCCGTTCCGCTCAGAACCTGCTCGTCGTAAAGACGATCGTCGGGAGTGCGCAACCCGTTGCAGCGGCGCTGGATGAGACCGACTGGAGCGAGGTGGTCGGGACCATCGCGGGCGACGACACCATCCTTATTGTGTGTCCGGACAAGGAAGAGGCAAAGGCATTGGCGGGGCGCATTGAGGAAATGCTGGCGTAGATGGCGGGCAAACTCAAAACGGCGGTGTTGGGCGCGACCGGATATTCCGGCCTGGAATTAACGCGGATCCTTCTGCGTCATCCGCGGCTCGAAAAACCGGTTCTCCTCCGACGCAGTGCAGACAACGGCGGCGGAGCCGATCTGGCGGATGTGTTCCCTGCCCTTTCTGGCAACGGCGGATATCCGCTGCGTTCGCTTTCCTGGCCAGCATTGAAGCAGCAGGGAGTGCAACTGCTTTTCCTGGCGACGCCGCATGAGGTATCACGGTCCCTGGTTCCCGAGGCGATCGCGCAAGGGCTGCGTGTGGTCGATCTAAGTGGTGCATGGCGACTGAAGCAGGAGGAGCACCGGGCCATTTACGGATTCGAGGATTCCGACGCCGTCAGCGCCGCTGAATTGACCGACCGAGCCGTCTACGGTTTGCCCGAACTGAATGGTGAGCGCATTGCCAGCGCTGATCTGGTGGCGAATCCGGGCTGCTATGCGACGTCGGTAATACTAGCGCTGGCACCGCTTCTCAAGGCTGCAGTCGTTGATCGGACTCGAGGGATTGTTTCCGATTCGAAATCGGGAGTCTCGGGAGCCGGCAAGGAACCGACGGCTAAAACACATTTCGTGTCGGTGGCTGACAACCTGTCCGCGTACTCGGTGTTCAATCACCGGCACCTGGGCGAGATTGTCGAGCAGCTCGCGCTTGGCGACGAGGAGTTGATCTTCACGCCGCACCTACTGCCCATTCCGCGCGGAATCTTGTCGACGATTTATGTCCATCTGAACCGCGCCATGACGGCTCTCGAAGTGGAATCGTGCTTACGAACTTTCTATTCGGGCAAGCGCTGGGTACGAATCTTCCAGACGCCGAAGCTTCCGCAGGTGCAATTCTCGCTGCATAGCAATTATTGCGACCTTGGATTTGTCCTCGCGGAAGACGGCCGGCGCCTGGTGCTGATTTCTTGCATCGACAATCTCGTAAAAGGCGCAGCCGGACAGGCAGTACAGAACATGAACGTGATGTATGGGTGGGGTGAGGAAGAAGGACTGCAATGATTATCGTCGTAAAAATTGGGGGAACCGCTCTGGAAGACGCAGCGACGTTGCGCAAGTGCGCTCGCGCCGTCGCAGAGCTGGCACAGGATGGGCACCGTGTGGCCGTGGTGCACGGCGGCGGCAGCGCTCTGACACGGGTTCTGAAGCAACTGGGTAAGCAGAGCGAATTCGTCAGCGGATTACGCATCACTGACGCCGAGACTCGCGATGTAGCGCTCATGGTGTTGGGCGGCATGGTGAACAAGAAACTGGTTGCTGCCATCCAGGCTGCCGGTATGCCTGCCGTTGGATTCTGCGGTGGAGATGGAATGACGTTCCGCGCACGCCGGAAACACATGAGTGGAAACGATCTGGGATTTGTTGGTGAGATTTGTTTTGCCGAGCCGTGCTGGATTGAGGCGCTTTGGCAACAGGGAGGGATTCCAGTTCTGGCGTCGCTGGCGCTTGGCGCGGACGGCGAGTACTACAATGTCAACGCCGATGAGATGGCTGCGGCGTGTGCCGCAGCATGCCATGCGAACGCGCTAATCTTCCTGACGGACGTACCGGGCGTAAAAGATGCTCAAGGCACGGTGATCCCCTGGCTGAGCACAAAACAAGCACAGGAACTTACGGCAGGCTCTGTGATCAGCGGCGGGATGCTGCCTAAGCTTGCGGCCTGCACACAGGCATTGAAGCAGGGTGTTGGCCGCGTCCGGATTCTGCCCGCATCTGAGGCGGACGCATTGCCGCAGTTTTATCTCACCAAGCTGAATTGTGGGACGGAAGTCACGTGTGCATGAGCAAGCGCCATGAGAGCTGAAACTGAAGAAAGAGGAACGTAGAAATTGGAACCCAAGTTGAATACGCAATTACAAAGCAAGACGCCGGCGGTGCCGGAGACGTTTCCGGGCATCTTCTGGTGTCCGGACTTGGTTTCGACGCGCGATCTTGGACCGCAGGGCGTTGAAGCCGTACTGCATTTGGCCGAGCTGATGAAGTCCCGCCCGTCTGTGTTCGCGCGCGCTCTCGCAGGCAAACAGATGGTCATGTTCTTCGAGAAGCCCTCGCTGAGAACGCGTCTGACCTTTGAAGCAGGAATGGCCAGCCTGGGCGGAACGACGATGTTTGTCGACCAGTCCAAGAGCAGGCTGGATGCGCGTGAGACGCTGAGCGACATCGCGCATAACCTCGAGCGCTGGGTAGACGTAATCGTGCTCCGAACCTTTGCACAGGAAACCATTACCGGGATGGCCCAGCACGCGTCCATTCCTGTGATTAACGCGCTGAGCGATCTGGAACATCCCTGCCAGGCGCTGGCCGACTACTTCACGCTGGTCGAGCGCTTCGGAAGCTTGAAAGACATCACGCTTGCATACGTCGGAGATGGAAATAATGTGGCGCATTCGTTGTTACTGACATGCGCCTGCGTGGGATCGTCGATTCGTATTGCTACTCCGAAGGGCTACTCGTGTAATGCGCAGATCGTCATGGACGCGCGGAAGATCGCCAAGCAGACAGGTGCACGGATTGAGTTTCTCACCGATCCTCGTGCAGCGGTGGCAGGAGTCGACGCCGTGTACACCGATGCATGGGCCAGCATGGGGCAAGAGCACGAAGCGGCACAACGCGCGGAGATCTTCCAGTCGTATCAGGTGAATCGCACCCTGATGGCAGAAGCCGCACCCCATGCGGTGTTCATGCACTGTCTGCCGGCGCATCGTGGTGAAGAGGTAACGGATGAGGTCATGGATTCAGAACCATCCGTTATCTTCGAGCAAGCAGAAAACCGCATGCATGTTCAAAAAGCCATTCTTTATCTGCTGTTGGGCGGCGCGGTTCGACTGCCCGTAAGGAGCGCTCATGCCTGAAAAAGTCGTACTCGCTTATTCCGGTGGTCTCGACACGTCCATCATCATTCCGTGGTTGAAAGAAAACTACTCTTACGATGTCATTGCGATGGTTGGCGATGTCGGACAGGGAGATGACATCGAAGCCGTTGTCGAAAAGGCTTACAAAACTGGCGCCACCAAGGTGATCGTCGAGGACCTCCGGGAGGAGTTCCTGACAGGTTATGTCTTCCCTGCTTTGAAGGCTGGCGCTGTTTATGAACATAAATATCTGCTTGGGACATCGCTGGCGCGGCCGGTGATCGCAAAGCACCAGGTCGAAGTGGCTCTGCGCGAAGGGGCAACAGCTGTGGCGCATGGGTGCACGGGCAAGGGGAATGATCAGGTGCGTTTTGAGTTGACTTATCAGGCGCTGGCTCCGGAGTTGAAGATCATTGCGCCGTGGCGGGAGTGGACGCTGAAGTCGCGCGAGGACTGTCTCGACTATGCCGAGGCGCATGGGATTCCTGTTGCGGCGAGCCGCGAGAAGATTCACAGCCGCGACCGCAATCTGTGGCACATCAGCCATGAAGGCGGTGAGTTGGAGGACGCGGGCAACGCTCCTTTGCCGACGACGTGGCAGATCACGAAGTCTCCGCAGGAGGCGCCTGATAAGGAAGAGAAGGTCTGCATTGGCTTCGTCAAGGGCATTCCTGTATCGGTGAACGGGATGGAGATGGATCCCGTTTCGCTGGTTGAGTTGTTGAATGAAATCGGAGCGCGCAATGCCGTGGGCCGCGTCGATCTGGTAGAGAACCGGTTCGTTGGGATCAAATCGCGCGGGTGCTATGAGACTCCGGGCGGGACGTTGCTTATCACGGCGCATCGCGAGCTCGAGGCGGTGTGCCTGGAGCGCGACGTCGCGCATTTCAAGCAACATATCGGATTGAAGTACGCAGAGCTGGTGTACTTCGGTCTATGGTTCGCGCCCTTGCGCGAGGCTCTGGACGCGTTTGTTGAAAAGACCCAGGCCTACATGACGGGATCGGTGACCCTGTTGTTATACAAGGGGAATGTTTCCATCGCGAGCCGTCAATCGGAGCATTCGCTGTATCGAACCGATCTGTCGTCGTTCACGATGGGAGCGGAATACGACCAGAAAGATGCGGAGGGATTCATTCGCATTCTGGGGCTGCCGTCGCGATCGCGAGCGCGGTCGCGCGTTGAGGTCACGCAATGAAGATGTGGTCGGGGCGGTTCCGGCAGCCGCTCAATTCAGAGTTCGAGCGCTGGCAGCGGTCTTTCGGCTTTGACCGGCGGCTGCTGAAGTACGAACTTGCGGCGAGTGCCGCGCATGCGACTGCGCTGAAGACTGCCGGGATATTATCGGCGAATGAACTGATCAGCATTCTGCAGGGGCTGGAGCAGATTGGCAAGCAGTCTGCGGGGGCCCTGGGCTTCTTCGAGGACGATGAGGCGGAAGACGTTCATCACTTCGTCGAGAAGCAACTCGTAACGTTGATCGGTGAGCTGGGTTATAAGTTGCACAGCGGGCGCAGCCGAAATGAGCAGATTGCGACTGATCTGCGGCTGTTCGTCCGGGCAGCGATTGATCAACTGCGGGAAGAACTGGCCAAACTGGGTATCGCAATCGTGGATCGCGCAGAACATGCTGCTGATGCTGCTATTCCGGCCTACACGCACTTGCAACGGGCGGAGCCGGTGTTGGTTGGCCATTGGCTGCTCGCTTACGTCGAAATGTTTCTGCGCGACGCGGACCGGTTGGCCGACTGCCGCAAGCGGCTGAATGTTTGTCCGTTGGGATCGGGTGCCGTGGCGGGAGCGACTCTCACTCTCGATCGTACTTTGATGGCCGACAAACTTGGTTTTGATGCTCCCACCGCGAACAGCATGGACGCGACGAGCGATCGCGATTTCGCGATCGAATTCGTCCAAGCATTGTCGTTGCTCGCGCTGCATCTGAGCCGGTGGGCCGAGGAGATGATTCTCTTCTCATCCCAGGAATACGGCTTCATCGAGCTGCCTGAGGCATACTCCACCGGCAGTAGCGCAATGCCGCAGAAGAAGAATCCGGATCTGCTGGAGTTGGTGCGGGGCAAAAGCGGGCGCGTGATCGGGAGCGCGACAGCGCTGATGATTTCGGTGAAAGGCTTGCCGCTCGCTTACAACAAGGATCTGCAAGAGACGCAGCAACCGCTGTTCGACTCGGCGGACGCGCTGCTGCAGATGCTGCCGCTGGTTACGGGCTGGATGAAAGCTGTCGAGTTTCATCTGGAAGCCATGCAGAAGGCGGCGAACTCGGGCTTCATGAATGCGTGGGCCGCGGCCACGTACCTCGTGAACCGCGGCGTCCCTTCGCGGCTCGCTCACGAGCGCATCGGAAAAGCAGTACAGATGTGCCTGGAGCGGAATTGTGAGCTCAAGGATCTGTCCTTTCAAGAGTTGCAATCACTGAGTCCGGCGTTTGGCGAGAACTTCAAAGAATCACTCACACTCCCCGCGGTGCTGGCTGCCCACGATGTCGTAGGCGGGACAGCACCGGGCCCGGTGCGGCAGGCAATCGGGGCCGCCAGGAAGAAAATCGAGTCTCTTCGCGAGGAGGTCCATGCGCACGCGTAAAGCCATTTTGCCTGATGCCGAGCACATCCACGAGTTGATCGCCGCTTACTCCGGCGACGGCACGCTATTGCCCCGCACGCTGCCCGAAATCTGCGAGAACGTGCGGGACTTTGTCGTTCTCGAGGACGACGGGCGAATCATTGGTTGCGGAGCGCTGCACCTTTACGGCACGCATCTTGCCGAGATTCGTTCGATCACCGTCGCCCCGTGGGCCCAGGGCAAAGGTGGTGGTGGCCGCCTAGTGAAGGCGCTGATGGCCGAGGCAAAACGCCATCAGGTGGATTGCATCTGCCTGTTCACGCGCAAGCCGGACTTCTTCGCAGGCCAGGGATTCTCAGTCGCACAGCGCGAGGACTTGCCCGACAAGATCTACAAGGACTGCCATGCGTGTCCGCGATTCCACTGTTGTGATGAAGTTGCGATGGTGCGCGGAAATCTTCCCAAGTTCGCCATCCTGCCGGAGCCAGCGAACTGGCTCGTGAAGCTGCAGGGATGGGCGCCGAATGTTGCGGAGCCGACGAGGTCGAGCTAAAGGTTTTTGTGCGGACAGCCGCCTTCGGCTGTCCGTCGCCCGAAGGGCGACTATGTTGGCCCCTTCCCTGCTATGTCTACCCGTCATCCCAGCATTGAATTTCCGCGCGAGGGTGACGACGGCCGCTGGCGCGCGGCCGGACAGCCGAAGGCGGCTGTCTCCACAAGGTTCTCCAATTCCCCGCAAGGCATGGGCATTGGCCCTGAAGGCATTCGTGAAAGAACCGTGATCAGCCTCCGTGGCCTTGGCAATGCAGCACGCCCAGGTAGGCGCTCCACGGACCCACCACCTCTCGATACTGATAGGCCATCACTCTTGAGAGTTGATGCAAATGGGTCATGTCATGAACCGCCCACGTTGCCAGCAGCTGTGCCAGGGTAACGGGTCCGAGGGCCGGATGGCGTCCGCGGCGCTCGAAGTCTTCCGCCTGCAGGTTCATCGCACGCAGAACCTCAAGATTCTCGGAGCGCAGACGAGCAAACTCGTCCAACAACTCTCCCAGCGACTTGCCCTGACTCTCTCGTTCCTGGGCTAGCCGATCAAAAGGATCGAACGCCCGGTTTTCGCCATGCTGCAGGATGATCCGTGCGCGCGACATCCAGTCAGTACGTTCTCCGTGAATAAGATGGCCGACGATATCGAAAGGGCTCCACGTCCTGCCGCCTTCGTTGCCGAGCGTCCAAGACTGCGGCAGATCCCGCAAGAGAGCGTTAAGGGTAGAAGGCGTGCGCGAGAGAAGGGCGAGGGTTTGTTGCAAGTCGAATCCCATTGCTTTCCTCAGTTCAATCAAGGTTGTTGCATCATATAGATTGTATGAAGTCCGCGCACGATGCTGCAGTCCGTCAGATGAAGCGGGCAAGCCTCAAGCCAGGCTCGTGAGAAGAAACCCGATACTTAGGGGACGGCTGACTATTCCTTAAGTTCGCCGGTCGATGTGAATCGAACTCCGGCCAGAGACTTTCCGGACGCCAGAATCTCGCGAACGCTGGCACGGTTGGGGCCCGCCTGAGCAATTGCGGCAGAGAGACATTTCACTGCTTGCTCGAGGGAAGTGCCCTCGGGAAGACGGAAGATCCAGGGAATATTGGTGGTCGTGAGCGCGTGGTCAGAAGAAATGGCGACGACCGGCACGAACGACTTCACCGCGATCTGCTCGGCCAAATGGCTGGATGCTCGATCAAGCGCAATCAAGACCAGCACATGATCCTGGTATACGGCATTCACCAGGTCATTGGAAGCCTTGCCCCATGCTGCTTCGGAAGAAACCGCTACCAATGAAAGATTTTGGCCGTTAACGTTCAGAGCACTGAGGAGCTTGGCGATTCCGGGTGATCTTACCACGTCATCTGCGCGTGGGCCGAAGATGCCGAGCCGCAAATCCGTTGCGCTCTGGTCAGGCGTAGATGGGCCAACGTACTGAACGCCGCCTTCTCCGACCTGTGCGTAGGGCTTCTCCATCGTGATGCGGCGATAAGTGATCTGCCCATTGTGTACGTGCCCCAGAAACAATGGCGCAATGTTCTTGCAGTTCGGGTCGAACACCATGTCACCGGTTACGCCCTTGAATCTGGTCAGGCCAGTGAGCGCATCACGGATGCGCCCCTTGTTCAAGCCTGCACGGCAGATGGCGTCCAAAAGGATTCGCATCTGATCGTATGCCAGCGCGGCGAAGTGGTCGGGCTTTTCGTGATAGCGGGCCTCGTACTGCGCGTTGAACTCGAGCCAGCGCGGGTCTGTGCGTGTCGGATCATATGGGAAAACGGCTTCGAAGCCTTCCGCAGCCGTCCCGGCCAGTTTGATCAGTTCCTCTCCAATCGTGCGATGGCTGCCGAACACCCGCTGCTTCATTCCGAGTTCCTGCATCTGCTGCAGGATCATTGCAGTCGGTCCGATATCCGTCCACAGAACGATGGCATCGACGCGAGAGTCCTGGATCACCTGAAGCTGGTGACGGAAATCGGTATCGCCGCGCATGAACTTTTGCTCGATCACGACCGGGTGACCGAGGCGACGGGAGGCATCTTTGAACTTCAGAACTCCAAAGCGGCCGTAGCGATCGTTGACTCGCAGGATCGCTACCCGCTTGAGACCAATGTTGGTGTAGATGTGGCGGGCAAGCGTGTAGCCTTGAACGCGATCATCCTGAAGAACCGTGTGATACCAGGGAATGATGGTCTCGGGAATGGTGGGATCGGTAGACGCGCTGTTAACCAGGGGCGTCTCAGCCTTCAAGGTAAGCCGTAGGGCAATGTGAGTCGATTCGGAACTGATGGAGCCGAACATCGCCCACACCTTGTCTTCATAGATCATGCGGACGGCATCGTTCGACGCAGCGCCCCAGATTGCGGAGTCCTTCGGCACGCCGGTGGCAGCGCTGCTGATCTGCCAGTTGTCGTAGTCGTTGTGAGTGATAAGCCGAAAGGGTTTGCCGCCGTAGCCGCCGGCCGCGTTGGCTTCATCGATTGCCATCTTTGCGCCGTTCAGCATCCGGTTGCCCAACACCTGATCGGGATGGTCATAAAGCGGCGCCAGAAAACCGACGCGAACCTCGGTGAGGTCTTTGAGATCAGCGTCGGGAATCTCACGCGCCGCGCCGTTGTACTCGACGAGATCCTGGTAGTACTCGAAGTACGGAGCCGTGAACTTCGAGAACGGGCGCAGGTCCTCGGGAGCACCGGCGTAGGGCTTCAGTGACCGCGTTGGCGGCGGACCGGGAGGATTCTTGCCGCACGCACAGGGTGCGGCAGTCTGCGACCTACCTGCACACACGAGCACGGCGGCGATCATAGTAACGGATGCGAGGCGCATGGCGCTTCTCCTCAGTCTTTATTCCGCGGGCGATTCGCGACGGAACATGGCGATGGCTTCGATCTCAACCAGCAGATCGGGACGGCACAGAATCGCCTGAATGCCCGTAGATGCCGGCAGCGGATCCAAATCCTGTTCCTTGTAAAAAGCCGTGCGCTCTTCGTTAAACGCCTCATAATCCCGCTCGATGTCGCGCAGATAGCAGGTGGTGCGAACGATGTCGTGCCAGGTTGCGCCTTCGGATGCCAGCAATTGGGTGATGTTGTCGTAGGTGCGGCGGACCTGCGCGCGCAGATCACCAACGTGCACGGTGCAGCCCTGGTCGTCAATGCTCGCCGTGCCCGAGATCAGGAGAATGGTCAGTCCATTCAGATCGATGCGCATGCCCCGGGAAAAGGCGCTTCCGTATTCGTAGGCTTCATTCAGCGCTGAGTGATTGGTGATCGCCCGCTTCACGACCGGGGCGGTGGTTACTTCTGCGAGTAGTTCCTGAACATTCATGATCATGGCTCCTGGATGACTACAGTCGCCGTAGTCGCCGCCGAGTGCGAGAGTGAGACGCCCTCACCACAGCCGGCGGGACGCCGGCGCTACTTTTTGCTCCCAACAACCTTTGCTACTGCTGCTGAACTTTTCTGGCGAATACCATGACTCAAACCGTGGGCTGTCGCCACCCATAGGTCGTCTCCCTGAAAGTCAACGCCGAGAATATAGTTGTGCGACGGGGCTGACTGGACCGCGATTTTCTTTTCATTTCCTGACGCGTCGCGTATCAGCATCTCCGGCTTATGCGTGTCGAGAGCGGGACGATAAACTGCCCAATTCGTGCCGTCGTAATACGCAAGGCCTTTATCCGTAGAGAACCAGGCGCGGTCGGCATCAATTCCTTTGATCTGGTTGAGGAAATTGCTGGGCAAGCCGCTGTCCTTCTGCAGGAAGTTGTGCCAGTAGCGGCCATCGTAGCGGCTCGCTCCGAAGTACGTGGCGACCCAGAGGATCTTGTCGACGTAGCTAACCGAAGTCGTGATTTCGTGAATCAATCCCTGATCTTTCATTACGACCATTTCGGTTTCGCCGTCGGGATCGTTGTAGTCCTTCCAGCGCTCGGTTTTCTGGTCATACTCGAGCACGCCGCCGCCCCAGACCGCGTAGTAAACCTTGTCTTGCGCGGCACTGACCGAGTAAGTCCAGATCTCGTACATCGGTGTGTTGGAGGCGTTATACAAGGACCACTGACCGGTATGGGTATTCAGTCGGCTTGCCCCGGCTGCGGTCGCGGTCCATAAGAAGTCGCCCTGCACGCCGACTCCATAGACGATGTCGTTGCTTAATCCCGAGTTCAGCTGGGTATAGGTATCGATGCGGCCTGCCGAAATACGGCTGAGGCCGCCCATGGTTCCCGCCCAAATATCGCCGGCATTTTTGTCGAGAGCGAGCGAGAGCACGGCCTGATGCGCAAGGCTATGTTCCTTTGCGTCGGGGTTCGGACGGAAGGTGTTCCACGTGCTGTTCTCGTAAAGTCCCAGACCGTTGTCGGTGCCCGCCCATATGCGATTGCCATCCACGAGGACGCAGAAGACGTGATTGTCGGGAAGGCCATTTGCGGTGGTGAAGTTCTCCCAGCGGAACATCGGCATGTCCTGGGAGACCGCTTGGCACACGAAGACAGTCACAATGGCCAACAAGAGTCCGCACCCCAGTGTCGTAACTCGGGCAAACTTCACTGTCGAGCTTCGCTCGACCGGATAGCCGGGGGCGGCTGTCCCCAAATGTTTCGATTTTGTCTTCATAACGTTTTCAGGTACTCGATGAGATCGTTCAATTCATCTTTGGTCAGATCGTTGGTTACGCCGTGAGTGTCTTTGGGGTTGTAGACCGTCCAGATTTCTTCCAGCGACCTCGCCGAACCATCGTGGAGATAGGGTGCGGAGTAAGCGACGTTCGGCAACTGGGGCACGTCGATCACCGGAGAACGGTCCGTCAATTTGCCCGTACCGGCATCAATCTGTTTTTGGTTGGTGTACTTCGGCCCACTGTGACAGTAGGTACACTGGTTGGCTTCCGCAATGGCAGCGCCCCTCTTCGTTGATGTTCTCTCGAAGATTGCCTTGCCGCGCTCCTGGGCCGACGTGAGTTCCCCATTCGCGAGTCGATACCGATTCGGGCGGTAGGGGAGCGAATAAACGAAGGTCACAAGGTCGGTGAGTTGCTGCTGGGTGAAACTTTGTGAGCGGAAGAAGAACTTCTCGGTGCGCGGGCCGCACTCGGTCGGCATGTCAGCGTTGCCGCCGTTCCATTTGAAGGGCTCGGTCCCGGCGAGGTTCTCGAGCGAGCGATTATCGACGATGTCTTTGCCAAACCCGTCAGGCTCCAGATCCCACTGCAGCCCGTCGATGGTCGCATCGAGATGGCAGTTGGCGCAGCCGAATTGGCCCTGGAAGGAGAAATCCGCTGTGTAGAAGAGGCGCTCGCCACGACGGAGAGCGTCGACGTTCTTCGGCCCGCCGAGGTCAATGGTGGATGTCACTTTCTCGGCGTGGGTATCGATCACGCTCAAAGTATCGTCGAGTCGATTGGCAACATATAGACGCTTACCATCGGGCGAGAGAGCAATACCGCGAGGATTGTGGCCGACGGAGATTCTTGCGGTAACGTAGTCGGCCGAGGCGGACAGATCGTTGGCGAAGGATTGACGGCGCGTGCGGATTGTCTTGAGCAAACGTGGAACGTCTATTGCGGTCACGCTCTGAGACCCGGCCGTAGTGAGAAAGATCTTCGATTTGTCCGGTGTGATCGCCACGCCCCACGGCAGAGCATAGTAGCGGTCGAGTTCGTCGATAGGAATCTGGACGGTGCCGCCGATGTCGTCTCCAAACAAAGTCAGCGAGTCGCCGAATACAGCGCCATGTTCCACGTGCGCCAAGGGAATGAGGTTTTTCGGTCTCAGTTGTGCAACGGCAACAAGCTTCCCATCCGCCGAGGCCACCACATGAAACATGCCTGCCACGTTGTGAAGAGCCTTGCGGTCGACCACTCTGCGCGTTGAAGTATCGATGACCGTGATCTCTGAATCCGGCTCGCTGCGGAATGTGCCAGGATTCGGGTAGATGTGCGTGCAGTAGATCCATTTGCCATCCGGCGAAAGAGCAAGATAGCTGGCGCCGCGTCCAGCCAGCAGGCGCTTGATTTCCTGGCCGCTCGAGAGATCGATCACCGAGACGTCGTTGCTGAGGCGGTTCGCGACATATAGAGTCGCTCCGGATTTGTCGACGACCACGCCCGTTGGTTCAAATCCTGTGGCCAGCGTTTGCACGACGTCGTGAGAGGCCGTGTCGATGACTGAGACCGTGTCAACCCAGGCATTGGTCACGTATAGCCGGCGGCCATCGGGCGAGAGAGCGATGCCACGGGGAATATGGCCCACGTGAATGCTGCCGACGACCTGAGCGGAGTCCGGATCGACGACGCGAACTTCGTCACTGTCCTGACACACCACATAGAGCACATGTCCATCAGGGGAAAATGTCATCTCGATGGGCGACAGATAATGCTCTTTCACCAGTGCGCCCGATTGATTGGAAGCGGGTTTTGCCGCGATGGCGAGCAAGGTAACGGCGAGGACGCCCACAAGCTTCGGTAGTTGCCGGAAGGCGACATGGGAGACCCCAAAGTTGGGCGTACGCGCCATTACGGCTCCTCCACTGTGAGTACACGGTCAACGGTAAGATTCTCGAGAACCTGCTCCTGACTGCTCGGCCAATGGATCGTGAGCTTGTCGGCTTTGGTGGCTGTGCCGAGTCCAAAATGAATGCGGCCATCGTCTTGCGAAAGATACCCCGAGCCCGCGAAACGTTCGGCGATCTGCTTGCGGCCACCGGAAACTAGTTCCAGGTGTGCACCGATCCCATCACGGTTGCTCTTCTTCCCTTTCAACTTCACGGTGAGCCAGTGATTGCTGTTTTGGCTGAGGTTGTGCAGGAGCGTGGCGGGGGCTCCGAGGTTTACTACGAAAGCATCCACCTTTCCGTCGTTGTCGTAGTCGGCGAAGCAGGTGCCGCGGGAAACGGTCTTGACATCGAGGACAGGGCCGGCGTCGCGCGAGACGTCGGCGAACTTGCCATTGCCCAAGCCGCGGAACAGCGACTGTTCCTGGGGAACCAGGTGGATCAGTCCGCCGTGGAAAATCATGATGTCGAGCCAGCCGTCGTTGTCGAAGTCGTAGATGCCGCTTCCCCAACTGGTGTACTGAGCGGTGGCCTGTGAGACTCCAGAGCTGGGGCCGATGTCTTCGAATCCGCTCGCGCCGGCGTTACGCATGAGCCGGTTATATTTGGAATCGGTCACAAAGAGATCGACGCGGCCGTCGCCATCAACGTCGGCGAATATCGGACCCATCGCCGACGTGCTCTCACCATTCTGGCCGTACGCGATGCCGAGATCGCCGGCGATTTCTTCAAACGTTCCATCGCGCTTGTTGTGAAAGAGGAAATTCTCGGTTTTGTCGTTCGCGACATAGATGTCGGGAAAGCCGTCACCGTCGTAGTCTGCCGCGGTAACGCCCATCGTGCGGCCTTTGTAGGCTCCGATTCCCGACTTGTCGGTCACATCAGTAAATGTGCCATTGCAGTTGTTGTGGTAGAGACGATTGGTGTCGCCGGCATAGTCGAGCGGCCCAGGGTAGTTGTCGGCGGAGTAGAAATTGCGATATTTGGGATCGAATTTTACGTAGCGGCCAACGAATAGATCCACACAACCGTCGCGATCGTAGTCGAGCCAAGCGGAGCTGATCGACCAGCCGTCGACCTGGATGCCGGCTTTGGAAGTCACGTCGGTGAAGGTTCCGTCGCCGTTGTTGTGATAGAGAATCGCTTTGCCGTAGCCGGTGACGAACAGATCGATAAAACCGTCATTGTCATAGTCGGCTGCAATCGCGGCCATGCCGTAAATGTTGGCGGCGACTCCGGCTTTGTCAGTGACGTCAGTAAACGTACCGTCACCGTTGTTTCGGTACAGATGATTGTGGGGCGGAACTTCCGGCGGCTGCTTCAGCGGATAGGGGTGAATGCCGTCTTCGAGCGGCTTGCCGCTGGCCACATAGAGATCAGGAAATCCGTCGTTGTTGTAATCGAACCAGACGCAGCCTGCGCCGGTGCTTTCGAGCAGGGATCCCAGCTTTTGCGAGCCGAAGCTGTGCGTGAACTGAATGCCCGATTTGGCGGTGGCGTCTTCGAATCGAATGGGTGCAGGCGCGGTAGCCTGCTGCGCTTGCGCGAGTGCGGAGGAGAGCAGCAATAGTAAGAACATTTTCAAGCTAGTGTCCTCCTGTGCTCTGGGCGCTGGTTCCGGTCAGGTCCGCCGGGGTGGTAGATTTCAGCAGGATTTGCGGAACTGCATTCTCCGGAGCAGTCTCCGGGCCAGCATGGCATCCCACGCAGACGCGCTGCTCGCCGCGGCGCATCCAGAAATATCCAGCCTCGCGCTTCACGCTATTGCCGAAGGCATCGAGCAGTTCGAATTGCACGGGCTGCTCGCTCGGAACCTGAACAAAGAAGGAACCATCGCGCTCCACCGGGGCGGTTCCGAGCAGTCGGGGATGTCCTGAGTCATCGCGCGTGTAGAGACGGACCGAGTAAATTGCGCCCGCAGGAATTTGGAATTTCGAGGTGTAGGCGTTCAGGCAGAGCAGGTTCGCATTCGGCCAGTCGTGTAAACCAGAAGGGTGCCGGTTCGGCGTGGGGCGCGGTGCAAGTAGAACCGGCTCGACGACATTACGGCCCTCCTCGACGAGCACGGGTTTTAGATCGCCCCCACCCGAGTCCAATCGCACGACCCGGAATGAAGCTTTGGCGTCGGGCCGCCATGCCATCAGCCATTCGCCCGCGACCGTTTCAGTAATGTCACCGACGTACTCGCCGCCAGGCCCAGAGATGCTAACTTGCTGGGCGCGCACGGAAGTGAATCTCGCCAATCCGTTGGCTGTCGCGAACACAGTGTCGCTGGAACTCTGCTGCTTAGCTCCGTGGCGAGATGCTCCGTGGTCACAGCGGTATGACTCAATTCCGCTACCATCCGAATACACCGTGTAGATTTCAGGAATGCCTTCTATTCCCAGTGGGTAGGAGGATTCAAACAGAATGCGACCGTCCCGAAGCACGTCCGTGGGCAACGAGCTTGAAAGCGTGTAAGTCAAATCGAGAGTTTTGTTTCCAGTGAGTTCCTTGGTCTCGATGACGAATCTTCCGTTAATCTTTCGCGCATAGACAACGCGATCATCCGGAAGATAGAACGGCCGAATGCAGTCTTCGGAAAACGAGGCAATCGGGCGGCGCGCTCCTCCTGCAAGAACGATTTCCCAAATCTGCCAGGGATCGCTCGCACGAGCTTTGCCTGCAAACAACACCTTCTCACCGTCGAACGAAACAGATGGATCGGCCGATGCGGCGAAATCCGGAACCAGCGGATGCCGCCCACTTTCACTACTCACGAAGATTTCGGCGCCGGATGGGAACCGGTCCGCACCATGAAGCCAAGCCATGGGTTCGAAGGCTTTCGCGACGGTGTACAGAAAGGGAGCGACCGTGGCTGTGGTCTCAGCCGCTGGCGTTGTCGGCCCTGAGGCGATAAGCAGGAGAATAAAGGCTAGGAAGCAACGCAGCACTAATCTGCTCCTCCTGCGACGAGGAGTTGCGGGCGGAGTTCCCGGGATTCCTGCTGCAACTCAAGGTAGGGCAGCAGATCGTTCATCATCCGACGGAACTCACTGAAATTCATGGACTGATTGCCATCGCTCATGGCGCTCTCCGGCACGGGATGCACCTCGACCAGCAGTCCATCCGCACCGACAACGACGGCTGCACGCGAGAGCACGGGCACCAGGCTGCGAACGCCCGCGGCGTGGCTGGGATCGACAATGACAGGAAGATGTGAGACCGTCTTCAAAACCGGTACGGCAGCGATATCGAGCGTATTCCGCGTCGCGGTTTCGAAGGTGCGGATACCCCTCTCGCACAGAATGATTTGTGCATTGCCCGCCATCGCAATGATCTGCGCCGATCGCAGAAGTTCTTCGAGCGTGGCGGTCATGCCGCGTTTCAGTAGAACGGGTCTCTCACATCCGCCCAAAGCCTCCAGCAGCGCGTAATTCTCCATGCTCCGCGTGCCCACTTGCATGATGTCTGCGTATTCGGCGATGAGGTCAACGTCTTCTTCACTCATCACCTCGGTGATGATCGCCAGTCCAGTCTCCTCGCGCGCCTTGCGGAGGATCTTGAGCCCTTCCACGCCCAGTCCCTGAAAAGCGTAAGGAGAGGATCGCGGCTTGTAAGCGCCCCCACGCAGGATGCGTGCACCAGCTTCAGCCACCGCCTCGGCCGTTTGGAGTAATTGCGTCTCGGACTCGACAGCGCAGGGCCCTGCCATGACAACGAAGTCATTGCCACCGATCTCGATGTCGCGAACCCGGACTACACTGCGACAACACTCGTCGGTCTTGGCGACGAGATCGAAGCACGAGAATTGTCCATTCCACTTCGGGTTCATGAGTGCGGCCATTCTAGTAAGCCCCGAATGCGCGATCACTAGTAAGAAACTGCTAGAACACGCGAAAACAGCGGGCTTTCACGGACCAGTCGGTTTTTCGCCGGAGCTAAGTTCTTTCTATCGATGAGGAAGCGAACACCTTGTGATTTGAATCACGCGTCCGCGAGACGGTGCGCACACCTCCGCGTGTGCAACAACGCGGTAAAGAAAGGAGAGCTCTCTGGCTACGTGCCTGTGGCTTCCAGGCGGAAGACTTCGCAGCGGCGTACAGCAGACAGACGATCGCGCGCGCCGAGTTTGCGCATGATGTTATGGACGTGGTTTTTGACCGTCTGCTCCGAGATGTTCAACTGGCTGGCAATCTCTTTGTTGGTGAGACCGTCGCGCAGCAGCAACATCAATTGCTGTTCCCTACGGCTGAGCCCGAGTTCTGCGCCCCAAGCGATGGAAGACACAGTGTATGGCGGACGGGAGGCATAGCGGAACAAGGCGGCAGTTAGGGATGATGGGCAGACTGCCTCTCCCGCGGCCACGGAGCGAATGTTGGACACCAGTTCGATGGCGGACGCGTCTTTCAGCACATACCCGACGACTCCTTCGCGAATGGCTCGCAAGAACGTCAGTTCGTCGGGAGCCATGTCGACCATAACGAGCTTCACATCTGGCATGGCCGACCGGAGAGTAGAAATGAGCTGGGCACTGGAGTGCGACAGCCCACTTGAATCAAGCAGAATAATGCCAGGTGCAGTCGCCACGATTTGCTCGTGGATGTCGGGAGAGTAGGAGTTGGAACCTACCACTCGGATTTCGTTTTTCTTAGCGAAAACGCGCAGAAGCGCTTCGCGCAAAAGACGATTCTCTGCGAGGACGAAAACGTCCACGATCGCCGTCGAACTCATAATAAACCTCTGCGGATCGCGGTAGCACGGTCGCTTCTCCTAAGCGACCTTGCTTGGATTTCCCATTAGAACGCAGTTGCGATAAGAAAGTTGCCGAAAAAATAAGCAGATTTCACATCGACCAGCATATCGACTGACTCGGTAGTGCTAATGCCAATGATTCCCTTGCAAACCGTCACATTTGGCTACAAGCCATTGAAATGTTGAGGCCCTGCGTCGCATCGAGTCCTGGATGCGTCGCTTTGTCGGGCGCTGTGATCAGATGTCGGAGTTGGTCGAGTCTCTGCCAAAAAAATCAAGACTCCAGTCAAACCTGCGATAGAAGAACGCGGATGCATGATCACCCGTCGCTTTCCGGTTTTTCGTTTCTCGCGTGGCTGTCAGACGAATCGGCTAAGAGTTTCACCCGACGCAGAACTCGTCGAAATCACCCACCGCTAGTCTTTTTTCAAAGTATGCCGATAAATATTGCACTGGATGCGTTAACCGCGCTTCTGGGTCGACCATCCAACATTTGCGCTCTTCGGGCAGGGCGTAAGGAGAAAGCCTATGAACAACATTGACTTGATCCATAGCCAGAGCCGGCCCAACGCAACATGTGAACACTGCCTGGGAACTGTGGAGCATGAGCCATGGTGCGTGATCCGCGACCCCAAGGTGCAGTATGCCTATGCAATCGTCAACGACCCTTGCGCTCTAACTTATAGGGATTCACTTATCCTGCACTCGCTGGGCGTGACCTGGCGCAACCGAGCACGCTAGGCTTTCGCCACACGCACACGAAAGACGTTCGTGTGGAGGTGAACCTTCTTGAGGCCGATTCCAGTTCCAGACCGCCTGCCTTAGAGGGGAGCCGGCACGCTGGCTGAGAGAACTTCGCTGCGGTTAGCAGACAATGTGGCACTAACTTCCCCAACAACTTACCACTCCTCACGGTTTAGTTTCGACTAACACCAGCCCCTGCGACGGAATCCGGAGCGTGACCGAACCATTTTTTACTTGATGCGTGTCCGGGGGAGCAAGCTTCGCTGCGGCTCGAAGTTTCTCAATCTGCTGCTTCGTCGGATAGCGCGGAGATCCCATGGCTTCATACGCTTTGTGGACATCGCCATGATCCGGATCAAGATGCGTCACCTGCACCCTCGAAACGCGGGCATGCGCAAACCGTAGCTCCACCTCTTTCTCCGGTCCTCGGGCTCCCGGATCGGCGATGTTCCACACTGCAATCGCCAGAGAACCGTCCGTGCGCTGGGTAACCAGGACGTCGTCTGAGGAAGCGGCAAGCCTTTGCTCGCCAAGCCGGTGCAGTAGCAGAAACGCATTGAACGATGGTTTGGGAATGCCATCTTCCGCGAGCAAGCCGAAACCACCATAGAATGGCTGCTTGACGACACCCTGCTCCTCGAATACATCCGAGAACGTCCAGTACGACATCTCGTTCACGAGGCCATCGCATTGCCGGATTGTATCCGCGAGCCAGGGCCCCATGTAGGGCGCATCTGTGACGTCTGGCTCATTCGCGTAGCTGGCATTGAACTCAGACCAGATCAGCGGCAGCGTCGGCATCGCAGACGACTTAATTTGATCGTGCACCTTGCCGATCGCGCGACAGACCATGCGATTGCGCGGAATCTGCTCGTGTGTGCCGAATACATCCTCAGCCTTGTCGTTTCCGTAGACGTGCGAGGAAACGAAATCCACCGGAACCGTGTTGTCGGCGCAGTGCTTTATGAATGCGTCCGCCCATGCTGCCTGTGCGGTCGAAGGACCACCCACTCGCAACCTTGGACTCACCGATTTCAGATCGCGCGCCGTGTGATCGTACAGTTCGAAGTAGGTCGCCTGATGCGGCTCGCCTACCCAGAAATCAAGGTTTGGCTCATTCCACACTTCGAAATACCACTGCGAGACTTCGTCGATTCCGTAGCGCTCAACCAGGTGTTTGGCGAACCGCGTGATCATATCGTCCCACTTGCCGTAATCCTTTGGGGGAGAAACGTTCTGCTTGTACCAGAACGCGTGCAGCGCATCCTCGTTCGAGGCCAACTTTTTGGGCATAAAGCTCAGCTCGACGAAGGGACGCACTCCGTTCGCCAGCAGGGCGTCGTAAATCTGATCCACATAGGAAAAATTGAGAACGGGATTGCCCTGTGCGTCTTCGTCATACACGCCCACCTCGTCATGAAAAATGGCGTGGAAGCGGATGTACTCCATGCCCGTGACCTTCTTGACGTCGCGCAGGTCCTGCCGGTAACTCTCGCGCAACGAAAGAATGGCGCGCCCCGAGCCGAACATATGCTCCCAAAAATGCGGAAGAGCATGCCCCTCGGCTGCGCCATCGATGGTCACCGTTTCTTTGGTCGCCTGCGCAGCCGCAGGAATAATGTAGAGAGAAAGACTTAAAGACAGCAGTAGAAAGGAAAGAAGTCGTCTGGTCATCAGAGCCTTGTCTAGCGCGGAATCAAGCGTGAGGAAATGAGATAAAGAATGCGGATTGTCTCGACGGCCCACCGCGCTCTAAAAAGATTCGGGCGGCGAGGTCGCAACATCGCCGCCCCAGTAAAGATAGCACCTTAGAAGCTCATGCGGGCTTGCAGTTCCAGCACGCGGCCCTGCAAGCCATTGATCGCCGTGCCGAACAGCGGATTGGCCACCGGCGTGACAGTGGCGCACTGAGGCGGACCGCAATTGAAGTAACTGACCACGGTCGAGGTGCTGCCGAACGTGAACGGCGCCAGGTTCAGCTTGTTGATCGCGTTGTAGGCAGTCATTCGAAGCTGAATTTTCGCTCCCTCTCCAAAAAACTTCATCGTCGGCAGCCCGAATTCCTTGGCGATGGTGAGATCGATGTCCTGATACCGAGGGCCGCGGAAACCATTGCGCCCGACTCCAGGGAAATCGGGAGTTGTCCCGGCCGTCTGCAGCGCGAAGTAAGGATTGGCGCCGTTGGCGCCGACTCCTGCCAAGGCCGGAAAATCGCCTGAAGTGGGAGGCAGGAACGCCGAGGTGTCCAGATTTCTCCCCGCACCTCCGCTATACCCGATCGGCCGAATCGGGCATAGAGTGGTCGCGCCAATTACCGGACAGACATTGTTCGCCACTGGTGTCCACGGGAAGCCAGAGTGAAATTGATAAATTCCATTGAGCTGCCAGCCCCCAACAATCTTGCCCAAAAGATCCTTGTGTCCGCTGAATATCGGCAGATCCCACACGGCGAATGCCCTGAAATTGTGCGTGGAGTCGTAGTCCGAAGGACCACGCTCAGTCCGGTCATCGATAGCGTAAGTCTGGTTCGTCGTAAAACCCGGACCTTCCGCGGAAAGCTGGTCAATCGACTTGCTGAACGTGTACTGAATGTCAGCCGACACGCCATGACGGAACCGATGCTCCAGTCGGGAGTTCAGAGCGTTGAAATTTGAGTTGGTGTCGGGGGTAAACGTAAATACCTGGCTGACATCGAGATTTGGGTTGGGGTAAAACTGCGCCAGGTTCTTGATTCGCGTGAGATGGTGTCCCGCGCTTCCTTGGTAGCCGACCGTAAACACGAAATCCTTCGGCAGCGTTTGCTGCACCTGGAAAGAGTAAAGATACGTGTACGGCACCGGCATGTAGGTCGGATTCGAATAGATATTCGGTGCGCTCTGATTGGGGAGAATGGTAGGGAGACCATTGGCGGGGTTTAGCGGTGTAATCAGGGCCGGATTCGCCGGATAGCTCAGCGGATTGTTGCGGGTACCCAGGTTGAACGAGATTTGCCCATTCACAAATGGAGTACCGAATGCGCCTGTCTCGGTTCCGCAACAGATGCCATAGTTCGCCACATAAGGAGGATTATTTCGCGTGTTGTCGAACACATTGTCGTCAAAGCGGTCGTAGGCCATTCCGAATCCCCCGCGAACGACTAACCTGTTCTCAAATTTCGTGGGACTCCAGGCAAATCCGAGACGCGGTCCGAAATTGCGCCAGGTCGGATTCCACTGCTGGCTTGGATTGGTGGCAACTCCATTCGCCAGCCCATTGATGGGATCGTTCGTGGGTTGGAAGTTGGCCAAATGCCGATTGGCTTCCGTTGGCGGAGCATAGTATTCCCATCGCAAACCGAGATTAACAGTCAGGTTGGGCCGGAGTTTCCAGTCGTTCTGCACAAACACACCGTAGATGGATGACCGGTAGTACTGTCCTCGTGTGGTGGGTGCCGCGCCGGTGAGAGGATTTACTTCAATTGCCTCAAAGATCGGCGTCCCATTCGCAAAGTTCCAGAAGCCTTGGAACACTTGATCGGGACGGGCTCCTCCAATCAGCGCGTCATTGTCTTGTTCGCGGCTGAACTCGAAACCAAACTTTAAAGCTTTATTGCCTATCACCTTCGATACAACATCGCGAAACGCGTATGTGTTCTGCGCCAGGATGCCGGGTGAAGTGTCTCCCTGCGAGGCCCCATAGCGAATTCGCTGGCCCCCGGGCAACGGCAACCCCTGCACTTCAATTCTCGGAATCGCGAAGTTGACCTGCGGATTCGAAGTAATTCCGTTGTAGCCATAGCGCGTGAAGTTGAAGCGCGCTTCGTTCAGCATGGTTGGGCTGATCGTTCGCACCCAGGAAAGGAATCCACTGGGGCTGAAAGCCTTTGTTCCAAAGTCCGCGCTCGGCCGTCCCTGTGCCGCGCCGTCGGCGGAGATAGTGTTGTAATACGTTAGAAAGGTGTTCGCGGAAAAGAGATTCTTGCCCGAATTGTAGTCGATGCGGATGTTGTACTGGTTTCCCTGCGTGCTGGCAGGGAGGGCAATCTGCGCAAATTGCAGATCAGGGCTGCCGTCCAGACCTCCTCCGACATTTTGTGCTGGATCCCCTCCGGTGAAGCTCGGGTTATAGGTGCCATAGGAAGCGAACGGAGACCCGATGTCCACACCGCCCGGCACGACTGCGCAAATTGTCGAGGTAGGCCCGCCCCACAGCGTGCAGTCCGTTGGTAGAGTCTGCTTGATGCGTGGCGCAAGCCCTGCCTGCGAAAGGATCGTTGCCACCGGAGTTCCCGATCGATCTCCCGCGATCAACGCATCAAGTTGCGGCGTCTCCACCCAGTTGTTTTCGTAGGTCGTATTGCGGGCCCGCAACCCTTCATAGTTAAAGAAAAAGAACAGCTTATTCCGAATGATCGGCCCACCGAGTGTGCCGGCAAACTGCCGGAAGGCATCCTCATCGCGCACCCTCGGGGTGAAACCCGAGCCGACATCGTAGCCTCCAAATTTGTTAAAGGCGTTGAAATTCGGATCGTGATACAGGAAGACTCCCCCGCCATGAAAGGAATTGGATCCACCCTTTGTGATGGTCTTGATATGAGCGCCAGAACTGCGCCCGTCAGAGGCATCATAGTCGTTCGACAAGGTCGTGATCTCCTGTACCGACTCGATGCTCGGCGTGATGACCGCGGCGCCGCCCCATTGCAGACTGTTCACGCTGACGCCATCTACCAGATAGTCATTCGACGTCACTCGCATACCATTCGCGCTGATCGGTTGCTGGTTCTCAACCTGAAAAATTGCGGTATTGGAGCCACCCGGGCCCGCTGAACCGCCGTTACGGCCCGCGCCATTTGGGAATCCTGCCGACTGTCCATTACCCAGCCTTGCACCGTCTCCGAAAACGCCCGGTGAGAGCCGCAGAAGTTCATATGGATCGCGGTCGATCGCCGGCAGACTTTCGACCTGCCGCGCGCCCAGCGTACCGCTGACCGTGGCATCTTCGGTTTCCAGAGCCGGTGCTTGCCCCGTCACGATAACCGTCTCCTTCGCCTCACCTGTCTCGACTGTTACATCCAGTCCGCGCACCAGTTCAGCTCCGACAGCCACGTCGCGCGTGGTGCTCTTCTTAAAAGAGCCTGCCTCGACATCGACGGTATACGTGCCCGGCTCCAACGCAGAGATCCGGTAAAAACCAGAATCATTTGTTTTGGTCGTATGAGAGACGCCGGTTGCTTGATTGGTAACGGTAACGTCAGCGCCAGCGATGACGGCGCCGGTCTTATCGGCGACCGTACCTTGGATCCCGGCTCCAAATTGTGCGACCGCCGGGACGGCAAGCAGAAATCCAATCGATAGCCCGACTGTGGCGAAGATCAGAACGCGACTGAAATGACGCATGGGAACCTCCCTAACACTCAAAACGTGGACGCCGCGCAGACGGCGATGGAAAAGGCCTGAGTGAACCCCTAAAGACGAGAAATAACCCGTAGGAAACTGATTTAGTGGACCTTTCGGCTTATAGCATCGCCAAAAAAAGACTGTCAAGAAGTTTAAATTGTTCGCGAAAAGAATGGACGGCAACCTTTGACCGCGGCTCGGCAACAGCCGATGAAGAGAATGGAAAATGATTGTCAGCGGGGGCTCTGTTGCGCAGAGTCGCCCGGCCGACGACGACGGCTACCCCCGCCAAATTGTGATCGAACCGGAACTGGTGGTCCGCAAATCGACGGCTGTTGTCAGCACCGATTAGGCTTGAGAGTCAGCACTCCGCATGGCCCGTTCTCACTCTTCCACATCCCGGGCTATTTCAATTAGGACGTACACACTCTTCTTGGCCGGTTCGTAACACGGGCTGAAGGAGTGCACAAATCCGCGCCGTGCCCGATTCATTCTTTGCAGTGCGTAGCACTCCCGCGCCTCCTCGATGGTCAAGAAGCCTTCGCGTGGAGACAGGGTGTACTGCACGCGAACTACGCGGTTTGCCCTCGGGTCCCACCAGCACTGCGTTTCGCGGACGAAGTATCCAGGTTGCCCGTCGACGTTTTGCTCTCCCAATCTCAGTTCGAAGAACTCCTGTCGCCAGGGAGTAGTCTGAGGCATCTTCGTTTTGTAGAGTGTTTCAATCATGACTTGAGGTCTGAGTGATTGTACTAAAATCACCCGCGACCGCAGTCAGGAGGCGACTTCTTCGCCGCGGCTATGGTTCTGGAATCGCGCCGAGAAAAGACCTCCGGGTGGAACTACAAAGCCAAACAATATAAATTGAGGCGCATGCGAAGTCCCGGGGTTCTCTCTTTTTCTGTTCTCGCCACTTTCATCCTCGCATCCGGATTCGTTCTGCGCACGGCGTGGGCACATCCCAAGAGTAGTTCCTCGCCGTTGGCGCGAGATTGGTCTGTGTACGGCGGATCCCCGGAATACCAGCACTACTCACCGCTCGCCCAGATCAATCGGTCCAACGTGAAACAACTTCAGGTCGCCTGGAGCTACGACACCGGCGAGCAAGGCGGACTGCAAACCAGTCCACTGATGGTCGACGGAGTGCTGTATGGGATCAGCCCGACACAAAAGATCTTTGCGGTGGATGCAGCCACCGGAAAAGAACTCTGGAAGTTCGACTCGGGGATCAAGGGCATGCAACCGGACCGAGGACTCGCGTACTGGGCTGACAAGGACGACAAGCGGATCCTCGTCGGCGTCATGAACTTCCTCTACGCGCTCGACGCGAAGACCGGCAAACCGATTCCATCTTTCGGATCCGACGGCCGCGTCGATCTGCAGGAAAATCTAGGGCGCGAGCCTCGCTTCCAGTCGATCTCTCTGACCAGCCCCGGAATTGTCTACAAGGATCTGATCATCGTCGGCGGCCGCAATCCTGAAACCTTACCTGCCCCGCCCGGGGACATCCGCGCTTACGACGTTCGCACCGGCAAGCTGCGCTGGTCTTTTCACACCATTCCTCACCCGGGAGAATTCGGCTACGACACCTGGCCGAAAGATGCCTGGAAGACGAGCGGTGCCGCTAACAACTGGGCCGGCATGGCGCTTGATCGTCAGCGTGGAATCGTCTACGTTCCGACAGGCTCGGCCGCGTCCGATTTCTATGGCGCCGATCGCGTAGGCGACGACCTGTTCGCAAATTGTCTGATCGCCTTGAATGCAGAAACGGGAGAACGAATCTGGCACTTCCAGGCGGTCCGGCACGACTTATGGGATCGCGATTTCCCCTCCGCTCCAGTCCTGATTACATTGAAACGCGATGGCAAGCCCGTCGATGCTGTCGTTCAGACAAGCAAGCAAGGCGTCCTGTTTATCTTCGATCGGGCCACGGGCAAGCCTCTGGTCTCCATCGAGTACCGTAAGTACCCCGCAAGCGCGCTTCCGGGTGAAGTTGCTTCCGCCGAGCAGGGTCTGCCGACGTGGCCCGCGCCCTACGCACGGCAGAATCTGACCGAGGACATGCTCACGACTCGCACTGCGGAGGCTCATCAGTGGGCTTCGGAACGGTTCAAAGCTTCGATTCACGAAGGCCAGTTCGTTCCCTTCCGAGTGGGTACTGACACGATTGTGTTCCCCGGCTTTGACGGCGCGGCGGAGTGGGGAGGTCCCGCTGTCGATCCCGACACAGACATCATCTACGTCAACTCCAATGAGATGGCATGGACCGCTTCCCTCTTCGAAGACAAAGGAGAACGCGGCGCCAAGGCGATCTACTTGAGTCAGTGTGCGGTTTGCCACGGCGAGAACATGCGTGGCGCACCTCCTGACATTCCTAACCTGGAAGGAATCGGCAATCGCAGAAGTCCTGCTGACATTGCGACGGCGATACGCGGCGGCAAGGGACGCATGCCGGGTTTCCCGAATCTTTACGAAGACCAACTCAATGGCTTAGTGGAATTCCTGCTGACCGGCGAGAACAAAGAACTGGCAAGTTCCGGACCGCCGCTGCCCGGCATGAAATACCGCCTCACGGGTTACCGCCGATTCCTCGATCCCGACGGCTACCCCGCCATCGCGCCGCCTTGGGGGACACTCAACGCCATCGACCTGAACACGGGCGAGTATAAATGGAAGATCAATTTCGGCGAATATCCCGAACTCGCGGCCAAGGGAATGAAGAATACCGGATCGGAAAATTATGGCGGCCCGATCGTCACGGCAGGAGGCCTCCTCTTCATCGGCGCAACCAACTACGACAAGAAGTTCCACGCGTTCGATAAATCCACGGGTGAGATCCTGTGGGAGACCACCCTGCCCTTTGCAGGAAACGCCACGCCCATCACTTACGCCGTGAATGGCCGACAATTCATCGTGATTGCTGCTGGTGGTGGAAAAGATCCAAAATCGGGATCCGGCGGGGTTTACGTGGCCTTTGCGCTGTCGCAAGAGGGCAAGAAATGATGAGATCGAATGTTGCGTATTTAGCCCTGATAATCACAGTCGTAACTATCACCTGCGCTCAGGATTCGAAATTTCCTCCAGCCGAACAGCAGATTCCCGCACCGGAATGCTTGACCATGCGAGGCTTGTGGGAAGGTGGCTCAAAGGCATGCACACAAAATGAGCACGAAGCCTGGCTGGGTGACATTACACATTGGCGCAACGAACGCCGTATCCGGATCGGCTACAACGGATCCCGCTACGATCTTCCTGTGCTGCAATGGACCCAGTCCTCATTTATTCAGCCACAAATGATGGTGCACGACCGTTACTTCTATGATCCCGTGTCGGGCAAGTACACCGTCGACCGTTATCTAGATGATCTCGAGAAGCGATACGGCGGTATCGACGCCGTGCTCATCTGGCCTACCTACCCCAACATGGGCATCGATAACCGCAACCAGCACGATATGATTCGGAGCATGCCCGGCGGCATTACCGGCGTGAAACAGATGATCGCTGATTTCCATCGGCGCGGGGTTCGCGTTCTTTTTCCGATGATGATGTGGGACCAGGGAACTCGCGATCCCGGAATGCCGTGGCCTGATGCCGTAGCAACTCTTATGGCGGAGGTCGGCGCTGATGGCGTCAATGGCGACACGCAGGACGGAGTTCCACTCGCATTCTCACTCGCCGCGGACAAGATTGGTCACCCCCTTGCCTTTGAGCCGGAGGGCGGGCCCTCCGATGAAGCACTCGCCTGGAATGTCATGACCTGGGGGCAATATCAATTTCCGTTTACGCCTCTCGTCGACAAATACAAATGGCTTGAGCCGCGCCATATGGTCAACATCTCAGATCGCTGGAAGCGCGATAAGACGGACGATCTGCAGTTTGCATTCTTCAACGGCGTCGGTTGGGAGAGTTGGGAGAACGTATGGGGCATTTGGAACGGAATCACTCCGCGTGATGCCGAAGCGACCCGCCGCATCTTTACTATCGAGCGAGCGATCGCGCCTCTCCTCGTTAGCAGTGATTGGGAGCCCATGACTCCGACGTTTCGTTACGGTGTCTACGCCAGCCGGTGGCCCGTTGGGGAGCAAGCCGTTTGGACGATTGTGAATCGCAATGAATATGCAGTCGAAGGAGATCAAATCGAGATTCGCGCCACGCCCGGCATCCGCTACTTCGATTTATACCACGGTGTGGAGTTGACGCCTCAAGCCCGATCCCGTGAACGAACCGTGCTCACTTTCTCCATTGAGGCGAAGGGATACGGCGCGGTGTTGGCCACGAACACCGCGCCCGATCAAAAGATCGTCTCCTTGATGTCGACCATGAAGAGTCTCACAGCCACTCCCCTCTCGACCTACTCGCACGAATGGAAAGTCTTGGCTCAGCAAATCGTTCCCATTCAGGCGACCAAGCCGGCGACCACCGCTCCTGCCGGGATGATCGAAATCCCAGAAGCAGATTTCACTTTTCGCGTATCTGGAATCGAGATTGAAGGCTTCAATGACGCTGGTCTAGACGTTCAGTATCCCTGGGAGGAATCTCCCCGGCGATTCCACGAACACTCGATCCACGTGAATTCGTTTTACATCGACAAATTCCCAGTCACGAATGCCGACTTCAAGAAGTTCATTGATGCCATTCACTATCATCCGAAAGATGATCTGAATTTCCTTCGCGATTGGAAAGATGGGAACTATCTGAGCGGATGGGAAAACAAGCCGGTCACCTGGGTCTCTCAGGAAGACGCGCGAGCCTACGCCGCGTGGGCAGGAAAGCGACTGCCTCACGAATGGGAGTGGCAATACGCCGCTCAGGGAACGGACTTGCGCCTTTATCCCTGGGGCGATGATTGGGACCCAGCAGCGGTGCCGGTCCCCGATCAATCCCGCAACATGCGTGGCCCCGATGCTGTCGACGCTCACCCCAAGGGTGCAAGTCCGTTTGGCGTGATGGATCTTGTCGGCAATGTGTGGCAATGGACTGAAGAGTTCGTCGATGAGCACACCCGCGCCGAGATCGTCCGCGGGGGAAGCTATTATCAACCGCAAGGCTCAATCTGGTACTTCCCGCAAGCTTACAAACTAAACGAGCACGGAAAGCTTCTGCTAATGTCCCCAAGTATGGACCGCTCGGCTGCTCTCGGTTTCCGCTGTGTCGCAGACGCACGGTGAGCTCCTGCCAGTTCGACTTCCTCGCCTGGCAAGCTCTCCGTAACGCAGCCTCGCTTGCTTCGACTCAGCCTCCACGTTTTTGGGCGCATCAGCGCACGGGCCACATGGCTAGGACCTGAGCCTCAAATTCGCGCAATGCGAAGACGCAAATTCCCGAGATGCGTCTTCTCCAGTCGTAGCACGCCCTTACTGTTGGTCCGCAAGCGGAGCATGTCGGCTAGAACTCCTGGCAACACCGCAGCGGGAGCCGTCGAAACGTTCGGCCCGGTGAAACTGAGCTCGTAGACCGTATCCGGCGGCAGGCCAGACATAATGAGCGACTCGCACGCCAGATCCGGCAACGAGACTTCTCCTCCCTGAGAAGAGGTATCTGATGTACTGAACAACCCGAAGGGACCGGCCTGCTCCGCCGCGCCTAGAAAGTTAACTCCATCGATCAGCTCAAAGCGTTTTTTGCCGGTGGCGCCAGTATTGCCGATCTCGAAAACGTGAAGAAAGAAATCCTCTGCGGCGGGAATTGACGGCGACACTTCGATGCGCCAGGCGCCCGGTACCACGTTTTTCCGGTTCGAAGGGGAAACCTTGGAGAAGTCGGGGCCCCAAAAAGTCTTCCACATGTGCTGGAGTTTCGGGTCTTGCGGCAACGGTCCGCCCTCTTGCGGCTCCAGAGGGCAATTTTCGCCGGTTCCCCACGGGCCGCCGTAATCATCGCCTGGAGTGTAGAAATCATGACCCGGACCGCCGCGGCGTGTGACCACCCGCTCACGCGGCAGTAGACAATGCGCCAACAATTCTCCCGAGCCCTCCCGAAAGCGGAAAGTCGAAGCGTTCTTGAATTCTTTCGCTCCCGGTTCCCCCTGTGCTGCATTCCTGGTCTACGCTCGGCTCGTTAACCCCATGCAGCAGCCACGCCTTCTTGAAAGATGGGTGCGTGCTGACGACCCGATCGAAGACGAAGAGCATATCCTGCGCGGGTGCATACAGAACTTCGCGTGTGAACTTCTTCACGTTCTCGGGCGAATATGCGTACCCGGTTCTCAGCAGAGCTAAACCGGTAAAAGGATCGGTATTTGAGATCAGCCGAGGGCGCTTGGCCGGGCCTTGAGTGTTACTTCGACACCGCGAGAACAATTGAGGCCCCTACTCCTGCCATGAAGTCACGCCTCTTCATTCTCGAATCGCTCCCTCGACTGCAAGTTGTGTCCGTGTACAGTTTCGGCGAAGAGTGTCCCCTTTTTACACGCTGACGCAAGCAAACACAAGTAGTCGCAAGTAAACGTCGTATGCAGATTATTAAGTCGCGAGTAGCGAGGGACGCGACTGGGCCCTCTGACCCGCATCCTTGGCCGGTTCTCAATCAATTCGGACGGAAGATCTCCGATTGTCCGTTGCTTTCTTTTATTTTCCATGAAGGGGGGGTATAAAATACGAGAATGCAGACCCAGAGGAAAGCACCCCGCCTGCGGGGGTTCCCACTTTGATGATGACTGGAAGAGACTCGCGTCTCTTGGCGGAACAACGCCGGCGCAAGATCCTCGAACTGATCGAACAAAAAGGACAGATCACCGTACGCGAACTGGTCGAGCGGTTTGCCGTCTCGTCGGTGACGGCACGGGGCGACTTGGATGCACTGTGCTCACAGGGCATGGCGGTTCGATCTCACGGCGGAGCCGTCCGCAAGTTGGACGTGAGTCCGGACTCCTCTGACACAAAAGACACCCAGCGCTATGCCGAGGTGGCTCGTCATGCAAAAGTCAGTGTGACGGTGGTTTCAGGCATCGCGAATGGAAGTGCCAAGGTCGCCCCTTCGGTGCAGTCAACGGTTCTGGCGGCTGCTCGGAGACTGGGTATATCCCTGACGGCGAAAAGGAATCGCACAATCACCTTTATACTCGGCAACCGGGACACGGTTAACGAGTTCCAGTCGAAAGTGCTTCTGGGGGCGGAAGTGTACTGCGCCCAGCATAACTGGGACCTGCACTTCATCAGTTTTCGTTTCGACCTTGCCACACCCTTGGGAAGCCTTCGTCTTCCTGAGGCGCTGATGCGATCAAACCGACCAAGTGGTGTCATTCTCACCGGCACACACTCTGCCAGTATTCTGGCAGCCCTTTCGGAGAGGAAGATTCCGTTCTCTCTCGTGGGAAACAACATTGTCGGCGATTGGCAACCGGAACAGTACGACTCCGTTTTCACGGATGATGTCCGGGGAGCCACTGACATCACCCGTTATCTTATCGCCCAGGGTCACAGGAGCATCTGGTATATCGGCAATCAGCGTCTTCCCTGGTTCGCTCGTTGTGGAGAGGGCTACCGCCAGGCCATGAAGGAGGCCGACCTTGAGCCCCGTTTTAGCGAAATCAGTTCCGAAGATCGCGAACTCGGATACTTGGCCGTGAAAGCACTCCTGGCCAGCGGAGAGAGGCCCACCGCGCTTTTTGCGGGCACGGATCAGGCCGCTTCCGGCGTGTATCAGGCGCTGCAGGAATCTGGAATCAGAATTCCCGATGACATCAGTGTTGCGGGCTTCAATGACACCATCGGCGAAGTGCTCCATCCCGGGCTAACAACGGTGCGCGAATTTCCTAAGGAGCTCGGCGGCCATCTCGCCGAATTTGCAATACGGCGGATTCACGAACCAGGCCTCCTTCCCCAGCAACTCGTGATGCCGACCGAACTGATTCGCCGGGAAAGCGTGCGGCATGTTTCATCCGGCCGTACGTTGGTGACTTCAGCTCACCTTCACGAAAACGTCCTGTGAGGCCCTTCGTCAGAACGTTTCTTCAGAGTCGACCATGGCGACAAAGCAGGACATTTCTCTGCTTCATGGTGGTCCTCTGGACAACGATAAATACATTTGGCGGATCGACTCCGCCGCCGGAGGCTTTCTCGGTATTGCCGTTGGCTCCCAATGGTCCGCAGATCACGCCTTATCTTCAGTATCAAACTCAGTTGGCTTGGCGCGAAGACGAAAAGAGGATGAGGGTCTGGGACGGGATTCGCACTGAGCAGGATCTACTGCGCGTGCAGAAGGAAATACATCAAAAGCTTCTGACCATGCTCGGAGGACTGCCCACGACAAAGACTCCGCTAAACCCGCACGTAACGGGGCGCGTTGCTATGGACGGCTTTCATATTGAAAAGCTGATGTTCGAAAGCCTCCCAGGCGTATACGTGACCGCGCTTCTGTACGTTCCCGATGACTCCAACCGCGAGCATACGAAGCACCCGGCCGTTCTGGTCCCGGCCGGCCACGCTGAGAACGGGAAGGCACACTATCAGGCGCTTTGCCAGAGACTGGTGCAGCGCGGCTATGTCGTCATTAGCTGGGACCCCGTGGGTCAGGGGGAGCGCAGCCAGTTCTGGGATGCGAAGGCGGGCAAAAGCCGCTATAACCGGATCTGCGCGGAGCACGCAGTGCTCGGCAATCTTGCTTATCTCGCAGGCACAAACCTGGCACGCTGGGAAATCTGGGATGGTCTCCGCGCCTTCGATTATCTGCTGACGCGTCCAGAAGTCGATCCTGAACGCATTAATATTACAGGCACCAGCGGAGGCGGTTTTCAAGCGATACACATCGCGGCGCTCGAGCCCCGGATCAAGGTTGCCGCCATCTCCTGCTACCTAACTTCATTGCCCATGCGAATTCACAACCGGATTTTCAAGGACCCGGACGGCGACCCTGAGCAGGACTTGTACGGCATGATATCGAACGGCGTCGACCATGCCGGGCTCTTGCTGCTGATGTATCCACGCCCGGTCTTCGTTGCGGCGGCGACGCTCGATTTCTTTCCCATTGAGGGCACGCACAAAACTTTCCAGGAAGTGTCGAGCTTGTACAGCCGTTTTGGTCATGCGGATCGCATCGCGATGGCAGAGAGCTATCACGGTCATCAGTACTCGGATGAAAATCAGAAAGCGGCGTTTGAATTTCTGGATCATTTCAATCAGCTGCCCGACAGACACGGGCTCGCTTCGGCCAAAGATTTGGACGAGAGGACCGTGCAGTGTACGCGCACTGGCCAAGTGATGCTGGACTTTGAAGATGCACGGTCGCTGATGGATCTGATCCGGGACTACTACACAGAGCATCAACCAAAGGCGGTTCCATCGATCCGGCAACTTTATCTCGGCAGCGACTATCCTGGCATCGCAAGCTGGAATGTTAGCCAATATAGCGGCGTAACTCCGGCCGAGAGCGAGATCGCGTGGGAGAGTGCAGGAACGTCGACATTTGAAGACACCTCCATCGATCGCTACGTTCTGCGTCACACCGGTAGCCTTGTTATGCCCCTATTGCACATCCACCGGACGGAGAACCAGAATCACCGCTGGTTGCTGTGGTTCAGCAAGAACGGCAAGGCGGGCGCAAACGACTGGCCCGAGATCAGTAAGTACCTGGATGCCGGCTTCGACATCGTCACTTTCGATTTTCGTGGGCTTGGCGAAACGCGGATGCCTTACAAGGCGGTGTCGGAAGATGATCCCTCTTTTGCTCAGCTCGATTTCGATCGCGCCTATGTCAATCCGCTCTCCAGCGTGTTAGCGGACTACGTTTACAATTCGCTCTTGACGGGACGACCTTATTTCCTGCAGATGATCGAAGACGCGGAGATCGCGCTCCGTTTCTCTCGTTCAGAGCTGCGAGCGGGAGACTTCTCTGTGGCAAGCGATGAGGAGGGATTCACGCTGGCACGCGCACTTGCAGAAACACTGCCGAGGGTCCAACAAACTCCGTCCCCTGGAGCACGGATCATAAAGTGGTCAGATCTTCTAATCCAGAAGCGCGAACAGTGGCCCATTCAGTATCTACTGCCGGGCGGGGGTTACATTCACTAGCGGCCTGAAAGCCTATGGCTCAGTAAAGACCCCTGGACTTAGGAGCGCAGCCGAATCCTGGTCGAGGTAGATCGTAACATTCGGGTGGGTCCGCAGAATCGACGCCGGCATCACGGGGTTGATCTCTCCTTCGAGGCACGCCTTTACCGCACGTGCTTTCCGTGTGTCCGGGACAACCACGATGATCTCCTGGGAGCATAAGATTTGCCGCACGGACATTGAAATCGCTTTGTTCGGCACATCCGTCAACTTCGGGAACCAACCCTCATTGACCTGCTGCTGGCGGCACGCCTCGTCAAGATCAACAATAAGATACGGGGCAGTGGCCTGAAAATCCGCGGGTGGATCGTTAAACGCGAGGTGCCCATTCTCTCCGATTCCGGCAAAGAGAATATCCACTGGTTTCGACTGGAGTTCGGTTCCAATTCTTGTAATCGACCCTTGGAGATCGCCATCGCCGTCCAACAGGTAATACTTGTTGATTCCGACTTTGTGAATCAACCGCTCGAAGAGATATTTGCGAAAACTGGCTGGATGGCTAGCAGGCAAGCCGACGTATTCATCCAGGTGAAAAACCTCGACCCGGCTCCAATCGATACCCGCCGCGCTGGTCAATGCATCCAGAAATTCAAACTGAGATGCCCCAGTGGCGGCCACGAGACGGGCGCTTCCTCGATCGCCGAGCGTCCGCCGGAGAGAGCGCGCGGCGTGATCGGCTGCTGCCTGCCCCAAAGAGTACTTGTCTGCAAGAACTTCTATTTTAGTTTGCAACACCGGGTTCATTTAGCCTCGTGATTCTTAGCTCATATTCATAAGTGCCACGCGTCGTACATGCTGCTAGATGTGCAATATCCGCGCGGAGTTCTCGTAGTACACCTTTTTGAGGATCGACTCCGGTAGTCCAATCCCGTAAATTCTCCAGCGGCCCTGCGGCGGGATCTTGGCTGGAGCGTAGTCGAAGTATTCATCTTCTGTTTCGAGAAAACGAAAATAGATCTCGTACAGCTTGTCGTTGAAAACCTGCTGCGGGAACTCGTCACCATGCGGGGTCGCATCAGTGCCAAAAAGAATCCGGTCCTGATATTTGTCGAAGAACTTACCTGCAGTTCTCGGCTGGCGTCCAAGTTCTCCGATGCGCGCCGCCAGGTCAACGAACATGTTCGGACAGCGGTCCAGATTCTCCGACACGTTTTGCAGATCTTCCGCGAAGTTGCCTACGTGCACGACAACGAACTGCGTCTGGGGATGTCGAGCGATGACCCGATTGCGAGCAGCGATCAACTCGTCATTACTCGGAAAGTCCCCGCCACAGAACGACCAGTCCGGATGATTGTTCAGTTCCTCGTAGCGCTCGTTGAAGCGATCCGTGGGTGTAAAGAACGCGATTGGGTCCGAAATATGAATCGCCACCGGAAGATTCATCTGGCCGCAGGCATCCCACATCGGATCAAAACGCGCGTCATCAATTTTCACCAATGAACCTGTGGTTATGTTTTCACGAAGATAGAGTCCCAACGTTTTGAGAATTTTCAGGCCTCTCCCGCCGTCGCGAGACGCTCGCTCGATGGCCTGTGCTTGCAGCTTTGGGTATTCCGGTTCTTTGAAGCGGGAATAGGAGGGCTCGGTGAAAGTGTAAAAGCGGCCGGGATATGCACGGTCGTATTTGGTTACGGCTTCGACAAGACCATGGTCGTAGCCTCCAGTCAGGTTGACCATGGCCCGAATATTCTTGCGGTCCATCACCGCCAGCAGTTCTTGGGGAGTTCCCAGATATTCGCGATCGGGCGAAAGTTCGACACCTTTTTCCGATTTTGTCGAGCCGGAGATGTGCGTATGAAAGTCGATAAGTGGAAATCTCGAACGATCGATGCGGGACTCGTGCACGTGAAGCATACTTCTTGGCTCGAACTGCGAAAGGTCCAAAGGCGCGGCATGCGCCTCGTTCCCTGCCGTAGCGCCGGCGGCCCTGTCTAGTTGCATTCCAGCTCCTGCCACCAGACCCATTCCGTACAGCCATTGGCGCCGATTGATCACCTAGCTCCTCCGGCTACTGCCCCAGGATCGAGCACCGGCGTGGCGATATCCTCGCCCCGCTGCTGCCCGTTGATCGCACCATGCCAGACACTCCCGCCGAACGTCGTGATGTAGACCTCATCACGATTCAGCGGATCGGGAACCACCCTGTGTCCCCACTTGAAGTTAAATCCGGGAATACGCGTCCAGTGCAGCCCGCGATCTGACGAGCGCCAGGCCGACGATTCGAAGCCAGCCGCGTAGATCACATTGGGGTCTCGCGGATCAATGGTGACATCGTAGATGTGGCGATCCTTGTCGAGCACCTGCTTCCAACTCTTGCCGCCATCCTCCGAGAGAAAAATCCCTCCGCCATTCCCGTGTTCTCCAGTCGCTCGCGCCCAGGCGGCAAGGTAAAGACGTTCTGGCGACTCTGGATCGATGGCGAGGCCATTCGGTCCATTCGTTCCCTCAGGCAACGAAACAGGCAGCCAATGCTCCGCTCCGTCGGTCGACCGGTAAAGGGCGCCGTCACCTGCATTGCCGATGCTTCCATCCTCCGACCGTCGCGCTATCACGGCGTACAGCGTTCCGTTCGAGCTTCTCGCCAACCGCCAGGCGAACGGCTGTTCTTGGGTGATCCCGTTATTCTTCAGCGTCCAGCTGCGTCCACCGTCTGAACTCTTGTAGACTCCGCGGCCAAAACCGGCTACGTACAATACGCGTGCATCCACTGGGCTGGCGGGATCGAGCAGGATATGGGTCGCACCGGTCTCATCCATCCCGGCGTTGGACTGGGTCCAGTGCTTTCCGCCGTCCTCGCTGCGGCAAACGCCACCTTTGTAATGCAGCACTGAGTTATGCCGCCACATCTTGGGGCGAGGTAGATCGTGAGTATAACTGTTAACGCTCCACATTCGGCCCCGCACCTTGGGATCGAAGACGATCCAATATGTCGTGTTCATCCAATCTCTGGGCACTCCGGCCGTGGAACTGGTCCATGAGACGCCGCCGTCCTCGCTGCGGAACAGTCCGATATCGGTGTAGCTAATGAACTGGCGCTTTGGATCAAACGGGTCGAAATGAATTCCGTAACTGGTGGTGACGTCGAGACCGAGGCTGGTCCAGCCCGTGTCATTTACCTTTCGTGAATAGACCGCTGTCCACGTTGCGCCTCCGTCAGCCGTCCGCATCGTTCTTCCGAGGTCCGTAGAATATGCAAGGTTGGCGTCCTGTTGAGCCACGGTAAGATTTAGGGGATTTTCTCCCCAAGCGGGCCCAAAGCGCTCAGTGATCCACGCGTCTTTCACATTTTTTGCCGCTACCGCCGATTCTCTCCACACCAACTTCCAGTCAGCACCAGAATTCGTGGTCTTGGCCACGCCCATCCAGGGCTCGTTATTGGCCCTCAGATGATCGTAGGAGACGTAAGCCGTCTCCGGATGATGCAGGCTGGTCGCGATGGCGCGCACTCTCGCTCCCGCACCCGGTAGCTCACTCTTACGCCAGTTCGCTCCGCCATCGTTCGAAACATAAATGCCTTGTTCTGATGTGGCATAGATCGTCGGCTGAGGGCCGGAGCCAAAACTCATCGAAATGTCACTGACAGCCGTGGGAAGCGGGAGAGTGCGCACTCCGCCGGGACTGAGCACCGCGATCGCGTGTTGGCTTGCCAGAAACAAAGTGCGGCCGTCAGTCCCGGAATTTGGATCCACCCATAGCCGCTGCGGAACATCGGGCAAGCCCGCTTTTTTTTGCCAAGTCTTACCGTAGTCGCTCGAAATAAAGAGTGCGGGGCTCTCTTTCGTCCCGACCGCGGCGTAAAGAATCGTTGAGTTGGAAGGATCGACTGCCAGGGCTGCGATCTCGCGCAACGGATCCGGATCGGCAAGAATCTGTTCGTCGGCGTGATCCGAATTCATTTTCACGCCCTTGACGTCGGACGGATCGGGGTAGACCAAATTCCAACGTTCGCCCCCATCCGTGCTTCGCCACAATCCCGTGGCGTGTGCATACATTGTCTTCGGATCCAGCGGGTCGAAGACAAAAAAATTTACGACGCCGCGCAGGTTAAACATACGCCAGGAACGTCCGCCATCGTGGGTGATGTAAGAGCCGGTCATGTCGCAGGAGACCAGCACGGTATTCGGATCGTGCGGACTGATTGTTGGATTAAACATCGCGCCGCCGCCGCCGGGACCGATGATGCGGAAGCCGCCTGGCCTTTCGGCTAGAGCACAGGTCAGGCACACTACGACGGAAATAGTGAGAAAAATAAGGATACGGAGTTTCATTAGCTCCTGCCTGATGCTGCTGCGCTGGGTAATTCCGCTCCCATTACAATGGCTTTATCCATGGCGAGATAGGGAATCGGCCGCCCGTCATTCAGGCCACGCGACGCAGCGACCGGTCTGTCGCAGCGGTTTGGTTCTAGAACGTTATCCTGAGCCGCAAGCGCACCGTGCGGCGGCTGTCCACGCCCTCCTGTGAAAAGGTAGAGAATGCTCTTCCGAAATCCGGATTCACGTTCGCTGCAGTTTCCGCCGGATCAAACGGCAACAACGGATACGCTACGGAGTTTGTGCCATTAGGAACCGGGTTGTTTGGATCAACGTGGACCGTGAGGTCGCCCAGCCAGGCGAAGCTGCCGCCTCCGCCGCCGAAATCTGAATTCGGCATTCGCAAGGGATGATTGAAAATATTGTTAACGTCAGCCCCCAGATTGGCGGTCACTCGCTCCCCGAATTTAAAGTCTTTGTGCAGACCCAAATTCACTCCCCAGGCGCCGGGTCCCCACAAAATGTTGCGTTTCGCCACCTGTGGATTGTCAAAGAAATCGGCGCCCACGGGTGGAGGAGCAAATGCGTCGGGATTGTAGAGTTGGTCCGGTGCTTGATTTGTACCGCGCTTCTTGAAGTCGCCTACGACCAGAGGCCTGCAGCAGGAGCCGCTGAAGTCTCCGACAGCATCAAGCGACCCTACGGCAGTGTTTCCTGGGAATACTGCGTTGTTACTGTTAAAACAGTCGCTGTTGCAGGTGTAAAACGGCGTAAACCCGGTGCCGCTCTTGGCGAACATCTGAAAGCTTGTCTGCCAGCCCCCAATGATCGCGTCAGCCCAATGGGAAAACGAATTTCCGAATTTCCTGCCCCGTCCTACCGGCAAATCATAAAGCCCATAAAAAACGAAGCGATGGCGCGACAGCCATGCATCCTCGCCATAGTCAACATTCGGTTTGAATTGATTGTAGGTCGCCCCACCAAGGCTGGAGTTGCCCTGATCCAAGCCTGTCGATTTCTGGTCCAGGTAGGTGTAAGACGCGTTGAACATCAGCCCACTGCCGTAACGATGCTCGATCTGGGTCTGGAAGGCATTTGACTGGCTATGACCTAAGTTTCCAAAAGTCATCAAAAAGTCTCCCAGCTGGGAAAAAGGAATCTTTGCATAATCTGCAAGCGATGCCCCACAGTTGCCGACAGTAGGGTCGCAAGGGTTAATTCCGTCTCCGATTCCCGTGTTCGGGTCGGCGAGCGTTGTACCCCACCCAACGTCGCTGGGAGGAATTTGGTTTAGGTCTCTGCCCACAATCAGTCCATGCGCGGTCGAGCCGAGGTAAGAAAAACGTACAGATGTTTTCAGCCCCAGATCACGTTCAAAGGTGGCGTTGTACTGTTGAATGAGCGGTTGGTTAAGTCCGAAAGGTACGGCGTTGATGGATGGCTGGCCACCAGCATGGGCGGCAAGCCCGCCGGTCATAGGAGTTGGCCATGGTTGCAATGGCGAGGTCGGATCGTTGTTCTTTTTGAGCGACTGATTGAAGCCGTTGGTTTCAAGCGGATCGCGCATCCCCTGGGCAGCCGAGGTGGGGAAGTACACCCCGTATCCGCCCCGCACCACGGATCTATCCCCTAAGCGCAGCGCAACGCCAACGCGCGGAGCCACATTGTTCGTATCGCCTTTTACCAAACCCCGGCCGATGCCAAGTCCTGACTGGCTGGCGGTGACCACTGGCACAAAATTAGTTAATCGGGCATCCAAGAATGGAAGGGTTTTACTAGATGGAACCACAATTCGCCCCTTCTCGCCGGTAGTGGAATCAACGAAGGTGGGATCGAAGTTTATCAGGAGATCGTTTTTGTCAACGAACGGAGACAGATACTCATAGCGCACTCCAAGATTGAGTGTCAGCCTGGAGTTAACCTTCCAATCGTCTTGAAAGAAGTAGCCTTGCTCCCAGTTGTGCGCATCCATGTTTGGCCGCGACTCCGGGACATAAACGACGCTAGTGGCCGGCAACCCGAGCAGAAAAACAGTGAATGGGTCGGTGGCGGCGCCCGCACATGCTGCAGCGTTAGCGCATGCCGTGGGGTTTGCGTAGGTCATTGTCCCACGCGGAGCACCCCGTCCTTGTGTGAAGCCATCCAGCCCCTGATTTCTTACGAAATCAGCGCCCATCTTCAGATTATGATTTTTGATTACCCAGGTGAGCGTATCGCCAAAAGTGAGAAGATACTGGCTCAACTGACGTTCTGTGTTTCTTCCACCGGTAGGAATACCCTGGAACGTTCCTCCATAAGTAATCGATGGGAATCCATGGGTCTGGAGCACCGACGGGCCGACCACTGCCCCAAATGCATCGATCGCACTAGAGTCGAGGCCGATGCTGGATAGGAAACTCTGCAGGGTTGTGTTGGCGTGTTGAAAGTTATATTCGCGATTGAATCCCCCGCGCGCTTCGTTGATCAGATTGTTGCGGATATTACGCACATAGGAACCGGAGACAGTATTATTTCGGCGGTCGGTTTGTAAAAGCCCCAGTCCAGTGAACGGAATGTTACTGCCCACCGCAGGGTTCCCGGTGCCGACAAAAGCCTGTGCGTTGTAAACGACATACACGCGATCTTTGTCGGTAAAATCGTGGTCCACGCGAAGGGTTCCCAAATCCCGAGTCGAACCGCCGGGAAGCAACGTCTGATACCCGCCCTCAATCTTGCCGGTGGGAAGGCCGGTATCGTCCACTGCCATAGCTGGAGTCGTGCCTTGCAGGTTTTTTGGAAAGTAAAGACTAATAAGCTGCTGCACGTTCGGATTGAGAAGACGCGAAGGTACGGTGACGAACTGCTGGCCTAGGCCATTGTAAGTGTTAGCTGCTACTTCAGCCGGCGTCAGGCTAACGGAGGCCGGCACATCCGGGAGCAAACCGGGATTGGGATTGGCGTTATTTATGAGCGGCGAGAAATCCCCGGTCCAGAAGGACGGATACGGCAGCTTGCTGTTGAAAATGTCTACGGGTGATCTGTTGTAGTTCCTTTCGTATGCGACGAAGAACCAGGTCTTCTTAATTCCAGGAATTGGCCCGCCCAGCGACCCTCCAATATCATTTTCGTTGAAATACGGTGTCGGAAACTTGGTTACGAACTGGTTCGGAACAAAGTCTCTCTTGCCTTGCAAGTCTTGTATCTGCCACGCCGCCAGGGCCGAATTTTTGTTGTTGTAAAACGCCGAGCCGTGAAACTGCGATCCACCCCGCTTGGTAGTAATGCGAATATTGGAAATTCCCGCATACTCAGCGCTGAAATCGTTGGAGAGAACATTCACTTCGCCCACAGCTTCGAGCGAAGGCTCACTGTTGGTGGGGGAGCCGAAAATCGCGTTATTGGAGCGCTGGCCGTCGAGCGCAAAATTAGCGCCATAACTTTGGAACCCCAGGAATTTAAATTCGCCGGCATCTGTGCCCTGCGTGATATTCGGATTCAGATACAGGAACTGGTAAACGTCACGGCTGTCGCGGGGAAGATCGATCACTTCGCGGCTGCCAATCGTGTCACTGATAGTCTGATCCTCAGTATTGATAGCAGCGGCCTCCGCTGTCACGACGACTTGCTCCTTGCCGCCGGACAACATCAGCACCGCGTTGGCGCTCAGCACGTCGCTACCGGTTAGCACCAATCCGGTAATGTCCTGCGTATTCATTCCCGGTGCTCCGATAGAGACCTTATATCTGCCCGCCCTGAGGCCGAACACTTGGTATTCGCCCTGTGCGTTCGTATTCGTTTCGCGCGATGTATTCGTAGCAAGATCGAGGATGACGACTCTTGCATTTGAAATCATTGCGCCGCTAGGGTCAGAGACCGTTCCCCGAATCGTACCGAGATCTGTGCCTTGCGCCAGCAACGACTGCGCGCATCCAACGCTGATCGCGAGCGCCAGCGGAACAACCAGGTATTTTGAGAAGTTCATAGTTGGGACTCCTAACCTGCGAAGGCTTTCAATCACCAGATCTTTTAAACCAAAACAGCAAGTGAAAGCAAGAAATAAATAAACGATCGAAAGCATTCGACAGTCTTCGTAATCCCACCTAAGGCTGGCTAAGTACAGCGCAGACCCCTAGACCAGCCGGCGGATCATCTGCCTTGGATGGGGAATCGGGCCGCAGCCATTCCTAGGAAGCAGCGAAACGAGGCCAAGCAGCTGGCCCAAAATCACATCAGCACGAGTCGGCTGATTTCGCGGAAAATATGGACGTATCACAGACATCGTTGGTCCTCGTCGGTTTGTTCGACCATTGCCAAACCACTCGGCCTGCGGCAGAAACGGTAATGCGCGGGAATCAAGGTCAGAAGAACAGCCACTAACAGAAAGCAATGGTAAAGTAAACGAAAGCAAACGGAGAATCGAGTGAATTCAGCAGAATCGATACTGGAAGCTTTTGTCCGTTTCGCATTAAGAAGGAACTCACCGCCATGCGTCGCAGAGACCTTTTGAAAAGCGCGGTTGTCCTGCCTGCACTGACTGGCCTGAACCTTGCATCCGTCGCGACCGGGGACGGTCCAATCTGTTTCCCGCAGCCGCCACGAGACCGTCTGAACCAGGGGCCCTTCGATATCGAGCAAGACCAGGGCTGGCAAACCATTCTGTTCACCACCCCCTCCGAGAAACCACTGCGAAATCCAGGATTCGGTCTCGTGGGATACAGTTGGGAAGAGAGTGGACCATCTCTTGCGGCGCGCGCCGGTCGAGAAACGCTGGAACAGCATGTAGAAAAAATCTCCAGCCTACCCTTCGTCGACGTTCTGTATATTCGCTGCGATTGGCGCAACGTGCAATCTCGTCCGGGACGGCTCGATCTCGATCCAGTTTGGGCCCTGACGCTGGACGCGGCTAAGCGCAAGGGACTTCGCGTCGCGTTTCGAATTCAGCTATCGAACACTTCCTTTCAACCGGAACAAGTGGCGCTTCCGCCATTTCTCCGCGAGCACATTCCGCTGGTGAAAATCGGGCGCATTCCAGACAAGGGTGACAGCGAATATCGAGAGCCCCGCTATGACCATCCCCAATTTCAGAAAGCATTCGCGGAGTTGAACGATTTGCTGGCGGCAGAGTTTGAGGGCAATCCTCTGATCGAATGGATGGATCTGATGCAGTACGGGTTCTGGGGCGAAGGACATACCAGCAACTTTCCGAATCCTTTCCCGGACTTTGTCACAGCGGAGCGAACTTTCGTGAGCATGACGGCGCGTCAACTCGACACATGGAAGAAAACGCCACTCGCCGTCAATACGCAGCCCGACATCAGCAACGTCGGCAACCGCGCTGTGATTGACATGGCCGTGCGGGCAGGCGCGTGGATGCGATCGGACAGCATTATCGTCGAGGAACCGATTCAGATCGAAGAACTAGCCGACCGTCCGCCCTGGACGGCGTCCATCCTCGAGGATGGTTACTTCCGCCAGTACGACCCACAGGCACTCAAACCGGACGCGGCTGGAATCAACGTGATGGAAAATTACATGCTCCACGTTCTGGATGTGCGGGCGAACTACTGGTCCCTCTGGACCGAAGCGGATAATCTGGCGCGCTACAACGAGATGTACCCTCGCGGATTCGAACGTCTCCGCACCAGTCTGGGGTATCGCCTGCGGCCTTCCTGGGTCTGGCAACGAAAGCGATATGACACTTTCGAAGTGATCGTATGCGTCAGCAACCGTGGAGTAGCCGGGGTCCCGGGAGTACTGTGGTTGCACTTGGAGAGTCCCGACGGGACAATCAGTTTGAGAGGAGCACTCGACGCAGGACATCCTCATGGCGGCGGCCTCCGGCAAGCGTCCTTTCTGCTTCCTAAAGGTTATCGCGGCAAACTCAATCTTTCTGCCCAGCTTGAGATTCGCAGTGGTGTGAAAAAGCCGATCGCCTGGGCATGTGAACAGCCAGTCAATCCGGACGGCTCAATCACCGTAGAACTCAAAGGAGAGAACGATCGCGGCTGGCGAAAAGGCGTCTGATGCTGGCGCGCAATAATTGATTTCGCCGCAGACTTCCCTTAGCCCGCTGCGCCCTCGTTTGCAGTCCGAGCGATCGCGAAGCAGAGTTCGACCGACGGAAAAACTTCGGCAATCGAGGGCTTTGGAATACCACCGCTCAGGGCTTCAAGAAACGTTGTGGCTTCGTCATAGCAACCATTCACGATGTCTTCGGGCATCTCAGCGGGTACACTTTCCGCATCAACAAGTCGGCCGTCCCGGAAGCAGCGCCACCCGAGTTGCGGACCGAAGGGGCAAGTGACTGACGCGCGAAAGCCGTCGCCGAACAGGTCATAGGTTTCTTCCACCACTCCCGCTGTAGGCAGCACATCGACACGTCCAGAAATTCCGTTCTCGAATTGCAGGTCCAGGGCATACCATGCTGTTGTTCCTGAAGGATTCGTCAAAGTGCAAAGGTCAAATGCGACAACCTGCCCCGCAATGTGGCGCAGAGTATCTACTGCATGGACCGCTGTGGCCCATAGGAACTCGGGCTCCTGTCGGGCGTGCCTGGCGAGAGTGCCTGGACACAAGTTGTCGATTTCATTCGCCCGATCCAGCCGAACGCGGACGTTGGATGACCGAAAGCAAACGGATGGCGGATCTGGCCGCGGAACTGGGTGCGCCGGGCCTTCGAGTTTTCGGCGCCACGATTCAACCGGGGGCGGACCGCTCCTCCACGCAAAGCTGGATCGCGGAGTCCATTCGGGAATTGGCGGAGATCACTGCAGAGAAAGGAGTCGAGATCTGGATCGAGAATCATGGTGTTTCGCGGGCGCAGCTGAAACCGCGGCGATTCTTCAGCAAGCCGCATCTCCAAACACCGGAATGGTTTGGGACCCGGCAAACAGTTTCGTGGCAATCCAGGAGCACCCCGCGGACGCCGCGGCGCAGTTGAGAATGGCGATTCGCCACGTTCACATCAAGGATTTGCGGCTCGATCGAGACGGCTGGAAATATGTTCTGACTGGCGAGGGCGATTTCCCCTTGCTTGCATTGAACGCAGTTCTGCAGGATCTGCAATACGACCGCTTCCTTTCTTTCGAGTGGGAAAAGAAGTGGCATCCAGAGATTGCAGACGCTGATATTGCCCTCCCGCATTTCGCGCGCTGGTTTCGGAAGAATTGCGCATGACTGAAGTTGGCAGCGATAAACTGCGCAGGTTGCGTGCCGAAGATATTCCTGCGGCGGCCCAGTTATCAGCCCAGGCGGGTTGGAACCAGACGGAGGAAGACTGGCGGACGCTGCTGGAACTTAGTCCGGAAGGCTGCCTGGCAATCGAAGTGGATGGCCATCTGGCTGCGACCACGACTCTCCTTTGTTATGGGCGCAGGTTGGCATGGATCGGGATGGTTTTGACCAAGGCGGAATATCAGCGACGCGGCTTTGCAAGAAGGCTGCTCGCGCGCGCGTTAGAGAATGCAGATACGATGGGAATCGCAACCATAAAACTTGATGCCACCGATCAGGGCCAGCCGCTCTACGAGAGTCTCGGATTTCGAAGCGAGCAGCAAATTGAACGCTGGTCACGGTCGGGCGGGAACGGACAACTACCAGCCCGCCCGGCATCTCCGGAGGAACCGTGGCGCGACTTGGATTCGCTGGTGTTCGGAACTGACCGTTCACAACTTCTCGAAAGACTGGCGCGGCTCAACCCTCCGAGATCAATTTCGCAGTCGTATTTGTTTACCAGGCCCGGCCGCGTGACTGCGTACCTGGGGCCATGCGTCAGCGAAGATCCGAGACTGGCAAGACACTTGATCGAGGAGTCCGTGCTGAATGCTGGGCGTTCCTGGTCATGGGACCTGTTCCCGCGGAATCAAAACGCCGTGGCGCTGGCTCGCGATCTGGGATTTTCTCCAAAACGTCACCTCGTGCGCATGGCTCGCGGGAAAGAACTGCGCGAAAAGGAAAATGTGATTCACGCGATCGCGGGATTTGAACTCGGCTAACCGTGAAAATCAAAACTGAGTCAGAATTGGAAGAGTTGCTCTCACGCCCCGACGAGGAAACCGTATCGACGATGGCGGCGCTGGACGGCGATCTTCTCATCCTCGGCGCCGGTGGCAAGATGGGCCCAAGCCTGGCACGTCTTGCGCGGCGCGCGATTGAGCAGGCAGGCGTCAAGAAGCGGGTGGTCGCGGTATCCCGATTCACAAATAACAAACTGCCCTCCGAATTCGCTGCTCAGGGCATCGAGGCCATCGCCTGTGATCTGCTCGACCGTAGTTCGCTCGACAAGCTTCCCGATGTCCCCAACGTCATCTTCATGGCTGCCCGAAAATTCGGGACCTCTGGTGAAGAGCATTTGACGTGGGCTATGAACACCTATTTGCCTGGACTCGTCGCCGAACGCTATCGCAACTCCAGAATCGTGACGTTTTCAACGGGAAATGTTTACCCGCTCCGTCCGCTGAAAGACGGTGGAGCCGTGGAGACGACCTCGGTGGGTCCCATAGGTGAGTATGCGCAGTCGGCTCTGGGCCGCGAGCGCATGTTTGAATATGGATCGTTGCGATGGCGCACGCCGGTCGTCATCCTCCGCCTCAACTACGCGGTCGAGTTGCGCTACGGAGTGCTCGTCGATATTGGAAGGGCCGTATTCGAACGCCGTCCCATCGACCTGTGTATGCCGCGTGTGAATGTGATCTGGCAGCGCGATGCCAACTCGTGGTGCCTGCGGTCCTTCGCCCACTGCCAATCGCCGCCCCTGGTCCTGAACATCACGGGTCCCGAAACGCTTTCGGTGCGGGAACTCGCACTCGAATTTGGCCAACACTTTGGCATCGAGCCCATTTTTGTTTCTTCAACGGAAGGATCTACCGCACTGTTGAGCGACGTCAGCAAAGCCCAAGGCCTTTTCGGGAGTCCTGCAGTGCAACCGAAGGAAATGATCGAATGGATTGCGAACTGGATTCGCGATGGCGGTGCAGTGCTTAATAAGCCAACGCACTTTCAGACGCGGGACGGGAAATTCTAATGCAGTTGCGCGAGAAGCTGCTTTCGGGCCTGATAATTCCCGCCCATCCTCTGGCTCTGAACTCCCGGCGCCAGTTAGACGAGCGCCGCCAGCGCGCTCTGACTCGGTACTATCTGGCTGCAGGCGCAGGCGGCATCGCTGTGGGAGTTCATACCACCCAGTTTGCCATTCGCGATCCCAAGTTTGGATTGCTTGAAAGGGTGCTTGCATTGGCCGCCGATGAGAGTCGGGGCAATAACATCGTCAAGATAGCAGGCGTCTGCGGCAGAAAAAAGCAAGGGCTAGCCGAAGCGGAACTGGCCGCCAGGTTGGGCTACGATGCCGCGCTGTTGAGTCTTGCCGATCTTAAACACGAAACCATTCCTCAGCTTCTGGAACACGCTCGCACTGTAGCCACCGTCGTTCCGATTATCGGTTTCTACTTGCAGCCTGCCGTTGGAGGACGACTGTTGAGCTACGAATTCTGGCGTCAGTTCGTTGAGATTGAAAACGCAGTAGCGATCAAGATCGCACCCTTCAACCGCTATCAAACGCTCGACGTCGTTCGTGCGGTTGCGCAGTCAGGCCGCGCCCATGAAATTGCTCTGTACACCGGAAACGATGACAACATTCTGAACGACCTGCTCACGAAGTTCGACTTCGGCAGTCAGCCGCTCCGATTTGCCGGCGGTTTGCTGGGGCATTGGGCGGTATGGACCAAGACTGCTGTTTCTCACCTCGCCCTCGCCAAGCAACACTCTGATCCCGTTCCCGGCGAACTGCTGACTCTGGCTCAGCAAATCACGGATGCGAATAGCGCTATCTTCGATTCCGCACACAATTTTCGGGGATGCATTCCGGGCATTCATGAGATATTGCGGCGTCAGGGCCTGCTCGATGGACGCTGGTGTCTTGACCCTGAGGAGGAACTCTCTCCTGGTCAGAGCGCGGAACTCGATCGCGTGTCCCGATCCTATCCGCATCTTCAGGATGACGCATTCGTAAAGGAGCACCTTGATGAATGGCTTCGCTAATATCGTGCTGCTAATGCTGTTTGTCTCAGGCGTGGCCGGGGCTTCGGACCAACCTGTGATCGAGAGTGTCCGCGCAACCCAGGATGTTCCTCTGCATCTCGATCCCACGTCAGATTTCTGGCGTGCCTCACGCCCCGTATACATGCAGAAGGATAAATTCGGGAAGATTGTTCCTCGGTATCGCACCGAGGTCCGGACACGCTGGACGAAGAGCAATCTCTACTTTCTGTTCGTCTGCCCCTACGAGGAGCTTCACCTTAAGCCTGCGCCAAATACCCAGAAAGAAACCAACGAATTATGGAATTGGGACGTCGCCGAAGTTTTCGTCGGCTCCGATTTTACGAATATCAAGCGCTACAAGGAGTTCGAAATCTCCCCGCAAGGAGAATGGGTCGATCTGGATATCGACCTGAGCCAGCCGCACCACGAAGACGGGTGGACCTGGAACTCCGGCTTCGAAGTGAAGGCGCGCATTGATAAAGGCACACACATCTGGTACGGAGCGATGCGCATTCCTTTGGCCGCGATCGACGCGCGCCCGCCAGTCGTCGGAAACACCATGCGCATCAATCTGTTTCGGAGTCAGGGGCCGCCTGCGAATCAGCAAGCCGTAACATGGCAGCCTCCTCTGAACGATTCGTTTCACGTTCCTGAACGCTTTGGTTTGATCCGATTAGTGGAAAAGCTCGCAGAGAAGGAGTGATTTCGCTGCATATGTCGACTATCAATAGGGTTGTCGTGCTCAGCGCGTTCGCAATTTTGAGTCTCGTTCCGCAATTTGCCGTTGCGGCTGATCCTTATGCCGTGACTGTGGAACACGGCGTCGCTGTGACGATGCGCGACGGCACTGTACTTCGCGCTGATATCTATCGTCCAGTCGCACCAGGAAGATTCCCCATTCTTCTCGAGCGAACTCCTTACGATAAACACAGCGACGGCGGCGTCAATTTTGGCCATAAGGGAGCGGCCCGCGGTTACGTCGTAATCACCCAGGATGTTCGCGGACGCTATACATCGGACGGCGAATGGTATCCCTTCCTGCACGAATCGAACGACGGCTACGATACTGTCGAATGGGCCGCGGCGCTACCTTATTCCGATGGCAGAGTAGGAATGTATGGAGGCTCGTATGTTGGAGCCACCCAGATGCTCGCTGCGATCGCACATCCGCCGCATCTCGCGGGGATATGTCCGGTGGTGACCGCGAGCAACTACCACGATGGGTGGACGTACCAAGGCGGTGCCTTTGAACAATGGTTCAACGAGTCGTGGACCTCAGGTCTGGCCCAGGATACGCTGAACCGTTTTGTGCGAAGTCACACAAATGCGTTGAACGGCATCGCGAAACTTCCTCTAACCCAATACCCGCTTTTCGAATTACCCAAGGCATCCTCCGATGCAGAGATGCTGCATGCTCTGGCCCCGTACTTCCTCGACTGGGTGGCTCACCCCGGTTATGACGAATATTGGAAGAGGTGGTCGATTGAGGATCACTATGCCGACATCGGCGTACCCTCGCTGACAGTCGCGGCCTGGTATGACATTTTTCTGGGCGGATCATTACGCAATTACGCCGGAGTGAAATTGCATGGCAAGGACGAAGCCGCGCGCAACGGACAGCATCTACTGGTCACGATCGGCGGCCACGCTGGTTCCAGCCGCAAGATAGGTGATGTAGATTTTGGCCCCGCTGCCCCGTTTGATGAGGAGGAAACTATTCTGAGCTGGTACGATTTTCTCTTCAAGAGCGTTGCCAACGATTTTTCGCATCCCAAGCCAGTAAAACTTTTCGTGATGGGCACGAATCAATGGCGTGAGGAGGAGGATTGGCCCCTCGCTCGTGCCCGCAACACAAAATACTTCCTGCATTCCGACGGAAAGGCCAACTCTGCTCGCGGCGACGGCGCTCTCGTGACAGCAACTCCTCGCTCGGACAAACCTGACCACTACGTCTACGATCCTGCAAGCCCAGCGCCCACGGTCGGTGGCCCTTTATGTTGTGACTCCAAACATCTCGAACCCGGGCCCCACGACCAGCGCGCAATGGAAGCACGCTCTGATGTTTTGGTCTACTCGACGCCTCCGCTGGAACAAGACTTGGAAGTCACTGGGCCAGTTCAACTCGAGCTCTTTGCCAAGTCCACCGCCGTTGATACCGACTTTACAGCTAAGTTGGTGGACGTCGGGCCAGACGGATTCGCGCAAAACCTCACAGAAGGAATCGTTCGCGCGCGGTATCGCAATTCTCAGGAAAAAACAGAACTCATGAACCCAGGCCAGATTTACATGTTCACTGTGGACTTATGGTCAACAGCCAACGTCTTCCGCAAAGGCCACACGCTGCGACTGGAGGTGAGCAGCAGCAACTTTCCCCGTTTCGATAAGAACCTGAACACAGGTGAGAACGCCGCCGTCGGCGGAAAGTCAATACCGGCGACAAACACGATCTATCACGATGCCG
>Ga0070732_10000143_pt1 | contig 61220 bp, 57 predicted proteins | sample Coa_R1_5_FD_66449 | JGI IMG/M metagenome (GOLD analysis project Ga0070732, IMG submission 66449) | Surface soil microbial communities from Centralia Pennsylvania, which are recovering from an underground coalmine fire - Coalmine... | ecosystem: Environmental > Terrestrial > Soil > Unclassified ... | reverse complement strand
CAACTCCTCTACCGGGACGACACTTTCGTGCGCCGCGATCTGGAACACGCTGTCCGCCGACGTGTACACGATCGGCCGGCCCGTGCGCAGGTGCTCCTCGCCGAGTTGTTGGATGATCGCCGTCCCGGACGCCGGCCGGTTGCCGAGCACCCGCCGCCCGATCCGCGCTTCGAATGGTTCGATGATCTCGGGGGGAAACCCGTGCGGGTAGGTGGGAAACGGCCGGTCGAGGATCAGCCCCATCATCTCCCAGTGCCCGGTCGTGCTGTCCTTCCCCGGCGCCACCTCGGCCATCTTGCCGAACGCGCCGGTGGGCGCGGGATCCGCCGGAACGCCGAGGATGGGGACGATCCGCCCGAGTCCCAACCGGCCCAGCGTCGGCATCCTCAGCCCTCCGCAGGCCGCCGCGGTGTGCGGCAGGGTGCTGGCCCCCAAATCCCCGAACCTGGCGGCATCGGGCAACTCGCCGACGCCGCAGCTGTCGAGCACGATCACGATCACGCGACGGAGGCGGGTCACCGTCGGCGCCCCGAGCCGGCGCCGGGTCGGCCGCCGGCGAACCGGGTCAGCCGGGGCGCCCGAGGCGCCGGCATGCCAGGGCGATCCCGATCACCGATTTGGCGTCGCGGATCTCGCCCGAGTCGATCCGACGCCGGGCCTCGTCGAGCGCCACGGTCTCGACCCGGAGATCGACTTCCTCGCGGTCCGCCGCGGCGGGGCGGAGGTCCTGGGCCAGGAACACATGCAGTACCTCGGAAAGGATGCCGGGCGACGGGTAGAAGGCGCTGAGGCACTCCCACCGCCCGGCCGCGCGGCCCACCTCCTCGGCGAGTTCGCGCTCGGCGCACCGCTCTGGGGTTTCGCCGGGTTCCATGGTGCCGGCGGGGATCTCGAGAAGGTCGGCCTCCACCGCGGCGCGATACTGGCGGACGAGCACGACGTGCCGGTCCGCGGTCAGGGCAACCATCGCCACCGCCCCGGGGTGTTCGACGATCTCATACTCGACGCGCTGGCCGCCGGGGAACTCGACTTCATCCAGGCGGACCGTCACCCGCCGTCCTTCGAACACCCGGCGGCGGCGCACCAGCCGCCGCATCAGACCCCGGCGGGAGGGTGAATGGAACCGTTCACGCCTTGGCGGACGCGCCCGTCGCGACGTACACAGGCGTCCCTTCACGCGAGGCCAGCTCTCGGAACGCCACGAGAACGCGCTGGGTGATCGGGCCCGGCTTGCCGGTGCCGATGGACCGCCCATCCAGCGTGACCACCGGGCCCAGTTCCGCCCCCGTCCCGGTGAGGAAGCACTCATCGGCCGTGTACATGTCGTGGAGGGTCAGGACCTGCTCGGCGCAGGGGACACCCAGTTGCGCGCACACGTCCACGATCGTCTGCCGGGTCACGCCCTGCAGGATGCCGAGATACGCGGGCGGGGTCAGCACCCGGCCGGCCTTGACGATGAAGACGTTGTCGGCGGTGCACTCGGCGACGTAGCCCTGGGTGGTGAGCATCAACCCCTCGTCGACCCCGGCCAGGTTAACTTCCATCCGAGCCAGGATGTTGTTCAGATAGTTGCACGTTTTCACCCGAGGGTTGAGGACGTCCACCGGTCGCTGCCGCGTCGTGGTCGTGATCATCCGCAGGCCCTTCCGGTACGCCTCCTCCGGGTAGAGCTGGATCGAATCGACGATGACAACGACGTTGGGCCGCGGACACTTTCGCGGGTCGATCCCGAGATCCCCGGGGCCGCGCGACACCACGGGGCGGATGTAGGCGTCCTGCAGCCCGGTCCGACGCACGGTCTCCAGGATCGCCTCGGTCATCTCCGCCTTGGTGAGCGGAATCTCGAGGCCCAGCGTATGCGCGGACTCGAAGAGCCGATCGACGTGCGCGTCCAGCTTGAAGACCCGGCCGTTGTACACGCGGATACCCTCAAACACCCCATCCCCGTACAGGAATCCGTGGTCGTAGACGGAGACCGTCGCCTCCGCCTTCTGGACGAACCGGCCATTCACGTAGACCACCGCACTCATCGCGCTCGCCTCCCGAGTCGCATCTGCGTCAATCCTTCACCTGTTCGCCGCCGGCGTAAATGGCTCCTCCGGGACGTGCCCGGCGGGGTGCTGCGCCTGCCGGAGCGCAGCGGCGATGAACTCGCGGTACAGGGGGTGGGGCCGGTTGGGCCGCGATCGGTATTCGCCGTGAAACTGGGTGCCGACGAACCAGGGGTGATCGAGCAGTTCGACGATCTCCACGAGCTGACGACTTGGGTACAGCCCCGTCACCCGAAGACCGTGCTGCGTCAGGATCGGCAGATAGTGGTTGTTGACCTCGAAGCGATGGCGGTGCCGCTCCTGGACCTCCGCCACCCCGTAGGCCTCCCCCGCGCGCGACCCCGGGGTGAGCCGGCACGGGTACAATCCCAGACGCATCGTCCCCCCCTTGTCGGTGACGGCCTCCTGCTCGGGGAGCAGCCCGATCACCGGGTGCGGCGTGTTCGCGTCCACCTCGGTCGTGTTGGCGCCGGCGAGGCCGCAGACGTCCCGGGCAAACTCCACCACCGCCCACTGCATTCCGTAGCAGACGCCGAAGAACGGAATGCGGCGCTCCCGCGCGAAGCGTGCCGCTTTGACCTTGCCCTCCACCCCTCTCGCGCCAAACCCCGGACAGACCAGGATCCCATCGTACCCCGCGAGCCGCGCCGCCACCCCGTGGTCGTCGAGGGAATCCAGCTCCTCCGAGTCCTGCTTGGTGATCACCACCCGGGCGCCGTTGGCGATGCCGCCGTGCCGGAGCGCTTCCTCGATGCTCACGTACGAATCCTCGTTCCCCACGTACTTGCCGACGAGCGCGATCCGCACGGTCGAGGAGGGATGCCGAATTCGCTCCACCATCGCCCGCCATTCGGCGAGGTCGGGGGGTCGCACCGGGAGGCGCAGGCGGCGCTCCACGATCCGGGGGAGACCCTCGTCCTCGAGGATCAGTGGGACCTCATAGATACTCTGCGCGTCGACCGCCTGAATCACGGCCTCCAGCGGGACGTCGCAAAAGAGCGCGAGCTTCTCCCGCAGTCCGCGGGAGAGCGGGCGCTCGGTCCGGCAGACGAGGACGTCGGGTTGGATCCCGATCCCGCGCAGCTCCTTCACGCTGTGTTGGGTCGGCTTCGTCTTGAGCTCGCCGGCGCTGCGGAGGAAGGGAATGAGCGAGACGTGGATGTACATCACGTTCTCTTCGCCGACGTGGAACTTAAACTGCCGGATCGCCTCGAGAAACGGCAGGCTTTCGATGTCCCCGACGGTGCCGCCGACCTCGACGATGATGATGTCGGCGCCCTGTGCACGGCCGACCCGCGTGATCTCGTCGCGAATCTCGTTGGTGACGTGGGGGATGACCTGCACCGTCCCGCCCAGGTACTCGCCCCGGCGCTCGCGGGCGATCACGGCGCCGTAGATCTTCCCGGTGGTCGTGTTGTTGTCGCGGCAGAGGTTCTCGTCGATGAAGCGTTCGTAGTGGCCGAGGTCCATGTCCGTCTCCGCGCCGTCGTCGGTGACGAAGACCTCCCCGTGCTGAAACGGGTTCATCGTTCCCGCGTCCACGTTCACGTAGGGATCGAACTTCAACAGCGTGACGCGCCACCCCCGGCTCCGGAGCAACCGCCCCAGCGACGCCGAGGTGATGCCCTTGCCCAGCGCGGAGGTGACTCCCCCCGTCACAAAGATGTACTTCGACCCCTGCTGCGTCATTCGCTGCGCCCCCCCCTCCGCCGATTCATGGTTCGTCGCCGCTGCCTCGGATGCGCCTACCGTTCTCCCCAGGTGAGCTTTGCGCGGAGGATGCTGTAGAAACCGCCCCGACCCAGGCGAACGAGCCGAGTGCGGTGGGGCGAGCGTTCCACGCGCACCTCGTCGCCTTCCTTGAGCGGGAACCCTTCCTGCCCGTCCACCGTCAAGATCGGCGGTGGGGGTGGGGCGCCAACCGGGTCGACCCGGATGGTCACCGTGTCGGTCCCGGAGACCAATACGGCGCGAGCGTTGAGCGTGTGGGCGCAGATCGGCGTGAGCACGATCCCGTCCACCGCGGGATGGACGATCGGACCGCCGGCGGAGAGGGAGTACGCGGTGGACCCGGTGGGGGTGGCCACGATCAGGCCGTCGGCCAGATGCGTGGCGAGGTGCTCGCCGTTGACGAAGGTGCGCAGCCTGAGAAGACGCGCGTAGCCGCTCTTGGTGACGACGATATCGTTGAGCGCGAGGAACTCCTGGGGAACCTGCCCGTCCCGCTCCACTCGGGCGCGGATCATCATCCGCTCGTCGAGTTGATAGTCGCCCTCCAACACCCGGTGGAGTGCGCTCGCCACCTCCGGGCCGTTCACCTCGGCCAGGAATCCAAACGCTCCGAGGTTGACCCCCAGGATGGCGATCCCTTGGGGGCCGGCCGCGCGCGCGGTGCGCAGGATGGTTCCGTCTCCCCCGAAGACCACCACGACACCGACCCGCTTGATCAGGTCGGCTTCGCTCGCCCCGAGCGCGGGGTGCCCGAGGATCTCCGCGCTCTCTCGGTTGATCCAGACCGGTACGCCGCGCTCCACGAGGAGGTCCACGGCTTCCCGTGCCAACCGCGCGACATCGGGATTGGCGTGGACCTTTTCGACGTTGACGTTCAGACCGACCGCGATCACGAGCGCCTCGGGGTAACCCCGCCAGCGTGCGCCCGCGCGACGCTGGCGTCGATGGCCTCGGGGGATAGCCCCGCCTCGGTCCCCGGGCGGAGGTGGACCAGGTACTCGATGTTTCCGGCCGGCCCGGTGATCGGTGACGGTGTGACGCCGACGGCGGTCAATTCGGCCGCGCCGGAGGCCGCCAGCACCCGGGAGAGCACTTCCCGGTGGACGTCCGGATCTCGCACCACCCCGCCCCGCGGGACGTGAGCCCGCCCGGCCTCGAACTGGGGCTTGACCAGGGCCACCACAGACCCGTGCGCGGCCACGAGCCCCGCGATCGCCGGCCAGACCAAGCGCAGGCTGATAAACGCGAGGTCTGCGGTCACCAAGTCGCACCGGCCGCCGACCTGCTCGACGGTGAGATACCGGGCATTCACGCCCTCGAGCACCACCACCCGCGGGTCGGTTCGAAGCCCCCAGGCCAGTTGGCCGTGGCCGACGTCGACCGCGTAGACCCTGGACGCTCCGGCGCGGAGGAGACAATCCGTGAATCCCCCCGTGCTCGCTCCGAGGTCCACCGCCACCCTACCCCGCACATCAATGCCAAAGACCTCAAGGGCGTGAGCAAGCTTGAGGCCGCCGCGGCTCGCGTACGCCGTCCCCCGGCGCCGAACCAGCACGGTCGCCCCCGGCGCCACTCTGCGGCCCGGCTTGTCGACAAGCCGGCCATCGACCGTGACCAGGCCCGCCATGATCGCCGCCTGCGCCTCCCCGCGGGTTGCGGCGTGGCGCTGGACAACCAGCCATTGATCCAACCTGACCCCGCTGTCCATCCCCGTCCCCGGCGTCATCGCTCGCGGCTGAGGAGAAACGCGGCGATGCTCCGGAGCCACTCCCCCCGCACGCCGAGCGGCTCGAGCGCAGAGATCGCCTGAGCGGTCGCGGCCCGGGCGAGGTCCCGGGATGCGTCCAGCCCGAAGACGGCGGGAAAAGTCACCTTTGCCTGGGCGGCGTCGCTGCCGGTGCCTTTGCCGAGCTTGCCTTCCTCGCCGACAACATCGAGGATGTCGTCGATGATCTGAAACCCCAACCCGACGTGCTCCCCGTACGCGCTCAAGGCTTTGAGATCGTTCGGGGACGCCCCCGCCAGCATCCCGCCGATGCGCACACAGGCCTGGATCAGCGACCCCGTCTTCAGCCGGTGGATCTCCCGGACATCCGCGGCTTCGACCGGACCCCGGGTTGCGAGGAGATCGAGCACTTGACCGCCGACCATCCCCTTCGTGCCGATACCCTGAGTGACTTCGACGATCGCCCCCACCACACGATCCGGTGGGATCGCATCGCCGTCCGCGATCCCGGCGAGCAATTCGAAGGCCAGCGCGTGGAGTGCGTCGCCCGCGAGGACCGCGATCGCTTCGCCGAAGACCACGTGACAGGTCGGGCGGCCCCGCCGGGTGGGCGAATTGTCCATGGCGGGCAGATCATCATGGATCAGCGAGTACGTGTGGATCAGCTCGACCGCGGCGGCGGCGGGCAGGACGGCGTCCGGCCCCATCCCCGCGACCTCCGCTCCGGCCAAGACCAGGATGGGTCTGAGTCGCTTGCCGCCGGCGAACACGCTGTACCGCATCGCCTGGTGCACGACCTGGGGGGGAGTGTCCTCGGACACCAGCGCGCGGTCAAGCGCCCCCTCGACACGCCTGCCGAGGTCGGCCAGGCGGGCCTCGACAGCGGCGAGCGCATCCGTGGGGGGCAGAGGGAACGAGCCTGCGGGTACGCGCGACGTCAGCGGCATCCTCGCTACCGGATCACAAACTCCCGCTCCCGGGATGGAACATCCTCCCAGTCGACCTGGATCCCGCGAACGGCGGCCCCCGGCGGACCCTCGCGCATCGCGACGAGGAACGCCTCGAGCGCATCCCGCGCTCCCTCCGCCAGCACCTCGACCTGTCCGTTCGGAAGGTTGCGCGCGAAACCGCTGAGCCCCAGCGCTCGGGCGCGCGTGAGGGCGAAGAACCGAAACCCGACCCCCTGCACCCGTCCCGTCACCGCAATTTGGACGCGCACAGAACGCGGGCCGGCCTCACACGTCGGCCGCGTGCCCCACCAAAGGGGGGGTGGTGGATCGGACGATCTTGCCGAGCAGGCCGTTGACGAATCGACCGGATTCCTCGGTGCTGAACCGCTTAGCGAGCTCCACCGCCTCGTTGATGACGACGCGGATCGGGGTATCCGTATATCGGAGTTCGAAGATGGCCAGGCGGAGGATGTTGCGGTCGACCGCCGCCATCCGCTCAAGCGTCCACCGCTCGGCGCACTGGGCAATCACGGGGTCGATCTCACCCAGATGTCCCCGGGTGCCCCGGCACAAGGTCTCCACCCACGTCAAATCGTCGGGAACCCAATCCGGGGCCGCGACGGATGTTAGGGCGTCCTCCAGGGACAGCTTCCCGACGTCCATCTGGAACAGCACCTGTAACGCCGCCGCCCGTGCCTTTCGCCGCATACGCTCCGTTCCGCGCCCCGGTAAACAAACTGACCACCGTAGCTGGTGGTCAGGTTCTTACTCGAGGGCTGCGTCCGCCCGCTGGGCTTCCGTACACTCGTTCGCCGCCTGCACTACCGTATTATACTCGGTTGGGCTTCCGCAAGCAACTCTCGCACCCTGACCACGTCCTCGCGGATCTGCGCGGTCAGGGCCGCGGCACTTGGGAAGGCGCGCTCGGACCGAACCCGCCCGACAAACTCGAGCCTCATCGGTTTGTCGACCAGGGGCCCATCGTAATCAAGGAGGTGGGTCTCCACGGACAGGTCTCCGCCACCGAACGTCGGGCGGTAGCCGATGTTGGTCGCACCACCGTACCGGCGCCCGCCGGTCTCGACGATCGTGGCGTACACCCCCCGTCCCGGGAGGATCTTGCGCGGCGACGGCACCAGCAGGTTGGCGGTCGGAAATCCGATGGTCCGGCCGCGCCCCTGACCGGGCACGACCCGCCCAAGCACGGAGTAGTATCGGCCAAGCAGATGCGCGGCCTCGTCCACCAATCCCTCGCGCAGGGCGCTGCGTATCCTGCTGCTGCTCACCGGCTCCCCCCGCACCAGCGCCGCCGGAACCAGGTGCACCTCCACGCCGTGAGCCCGGCCCCACTCGGTGAGGCGCGCCGCTGTCCCCTCCCGCCGATGGCCGAAGGTGTACGAGGAGCCGACGAAGATCGTCCGGGCCCTCAGTCGTCGGGTGAGGATCTCATCGAGCCACACTTGCGCCGGGGTCCTTGAGAACCCCAGATCGAATCCGAGCACCACCGCGAGATCCACCCCCAATCGTTCAAGCAGGGGGAACCGCTCCTCGATGATCGTCAGCAGAATCGGCTCCACGCTGGGGCGGAGGATCTCGAGCGGGTGGGGGTCAAACGTCACCACCGCGGACTGGAGCCCGACCTCGCCGGCGCGGGTGACGGCCTCTCCGATTACCTTTTGGTGGCCGACGTGCAGGCCGTCAAACGTCCCGAGGGCCAGGACGGAGTCCCCGCCCTGTGCGGGGAACTCATCCAGACCGTGGACGATCCGCAACCAGCGCTCCTCCGGTTCCGGCCAGCACCTTGAACGGCCGCAACATTCCGCCGTCGACCTTGGCCAGCGCGATCAGCGCGCCCCGACGGCTGCGGAGACGGACGGGGAGATCCTCGGAAAGGGCGGTCTCCCCCACTTTCCAAAGCGGGACGGGATGGCCGTTGAGGACCTCGATCACGCTGCGCTCCGAAAGGTCCACCGCCGGCAGATGGCCAACCGCTTCGTCCATCGGGATGACAACGTCCGCGAGCGCGCCGCGGCCGGCACACTCGGCCAACTCCTCCAGGGTGACCGCGTCCCGCAAGGAAAACCGACCGGCGCGCGTGCGCACCATGAAGTGGGCGTACCCGCCCAACCCCATGGCGTCCCCGATATCCGCGCACAGCTTCCGGATGTACGTCCCCTTGCCGCAGGCCACCTCGAGGAGCGCCGACAGGTGGTCGTGACCGATCCAAAGGACATCGATCCGCTGCACCACGACCGGCCGCGGTTGCAGGTCGACCGCTTCTCCGCGGCGGGCCAGCTGATAGAGCCGCACGCCATCGTGATGAATCGCGGACACCATCGGCGGCACCTGCAGGATCTCTCCGGTGAATCGCTTCAGGACCGCCTCGAGCGACTGGCGGGTGACGGGGCGATGTGCCCCGGACGTCTCCGCAGGGGCCAGCCTCTCGCCGTAGGCATCGCCGGTGCTCGTCCGCGCCCCGAGGCGCAGTTCCACCCGGTACTCTTTGTCGGCGTCCATCAGGATCTCGCTCAACCGCGTCGCCCGCCCCAGGCAGCACACCAGCACCCCGGCGGCGCCGGGGTCGAGCGTCCCGGTATGGCCGACGCGACGCAGCCCGGCGGCCCGCCGGACGACGTTGACGACGTCGTGCGATGTCATCCCGGGCGGCTTCAGCAGGTTGAGGACTCCGTCCATCGTCAGGCGGATCCCCCCGGAACCGTGGGGTTCGGCGCGCCAAGTTCGCGCCGAACGACGTCGAGCGTGCGATCGACGGCCGCAGTCAGCCCCTCCTTGATGGTGAATCCCGCCGCCGCCGCATGGCCCCCACCGCCGAACGCCTCGGCGATGACGTTGGCCCGGACCCCGCCTTGGGCGCGGAGGCTGACGTGAATGCCTTCGGGCTCCTCTTTGAAGAGAACGGCCACCTGCGTCCCCCGAGTCGCTCTGATCGCCCCGACGATCCCCTCCGACTCGTCCATCGTCGCCCCGGCTTCCTTCAGCATGGCTTGGGTGACCGTGGTCCAGACCACCCGGCCGGCCTCACAGACGGTGAGGCGGCTGAGCGCCATCCCCGCGAGGCGCAGCGCCCCCTCGGAGCGGTTCTCGTAGACCTGCGTGTACACCGCCGTGGGACTGGCTCCCGCGGCCACCAACTCCGCGGCGATCTGGAAACTTCGCGGGGTCACGCTGGCATGGTGAAAACTGCCGGTGTCCGTGAGCAGCGCGGTGAGCAGGCACGTGGCGGTATCGGCGTCGAGCTCGGCGTGCAGCGCTTTGACGATCGGCAGCACCACTTCCGCGACCGCCGCCGCCTCGGTATCCAGCAGCACGAGGTCCCCGTAGCCGCTGTTGCTCACGTGATGATCGATGTTGACCCACACGGGGACGCCGGCCGCGCGTGCCACCAGCCCGCCGGCCCGCTCCGGGGAGCTGCACTCCATGAACACGACGGCGTCGAAGCTCTCGCCAGCCGGGATCTCGGCGACCACCCGCTCGCTCCCGGGGAGGAATTGATACATCGTCGGCACACCGTCCGCACTCCCGACGACGGCCCGCTGTCCACGGGCCGCCAGGGCTCGGGCGAGCGCCAGCGTGGACCCCAAGCAGTCGCCATCCGGCGCGACGTGATTGAGGAGCAGGACGTTACGCCGACTTTGAAGGGCTTCCGCGATCCGACCGACCGGATGCATCCCCGGATCCCTCGCCTTCCGTCTCCGCCACCTGGCGCAACAGGCGCTGGATGCGCACACCGCGCTCGATCGACTCGTCGAGCCTAAACGACACTGCGGGCATGTGCCGGAGGCGAATCCGCCGCCCCAGCTCTTTCCGGATGAACCCGTGGGCGTTGGCGAGGCCGGCCATCGTTTTGGCTTTCGCCTCCGCGTCTCCCAAAATGCTGACGAATACCCTGGCGTGCCGCAGATCCTGGCTCAGCTCGACGTCCAGGACGGAGACAAACCCGATCCGGGGATCCTTCATCTCGCGTTGGAGAATCGTGCTGATCTCCTCCTTGAACAGTTCACGAAGCCTGGCGATGCGCACGCTCATGCTTGGGCCTCCCTCCCGGCGGGCTCCTCCGTCGCACCTCCACCCCGAGCGCGAAGCGGCGGCGCGGGAGAGATGGACGTGGGGAAGGCGATCACCGCATCTCCACCGCGTAATCGAGCACCACGAGATCGGTGTGCCGCTCGATCGCGCTGGCGACGTGGGCGAGAACCTCGTCGGCGTGGCGGGCGGTCGTGCTGATGTACGCCACCGCAAGCCCGGCGCGCCGCCAGGAGTCCTGGTGCGACACCTCGGCGGCGGCAACGCGAAACCGATGGTGCAATCGGTCCAAAAGCGATTTCACGATCCGCCGCTTGTCTTTGATGCTCTGCGTCCCCGGAAGGCTACACTCGACCCGCAGCAACCCGACCACCATGGTCTGTCTCCTGTTCCCCTAGGGGGGCACCGTCCCCGGGGTGGTCTCGCCAGCCGTCAGGCCGGCTTCACCTCCATGGCGAATGCCTCGATCGTGTCGCCTTCCTTGATGTCGTTGTAGCGTTCGAGGCCGATTCCGCACTCGAACCCTTCGACCACCTCGCGGACATCGTCCTTGAAGCGCCGCAACGATCCGATCACCCCTTCGTGAACGACGGCGCCATCCCGGATCAGGCGGGCCTTGGCGCCCCGCACGATCTTCCCGCTGGTCACGTAGCAGCCCGCGATCGTCCCGATCCGGCTGATCGAATAGACTTTGCGCACTTCCACCCGCCCCAAGATGACCTCAGCCATCTCCGGAGCCAGCAAGCCCGTCGAGAGCTTCTTGACGTCGTCGAGCACCTCGTAGATCACGCGGTAGAGGCGGACATCGACCCCCTGGGTCTCGGCCAGACGTCTGACCGGCGGTTCCGGGCGGACGTTGAAGCCGATCACGCGGGCGAAGCTCGCCGCCGCAAGCATGACGTCAGACTCGGTCACGTTCCCCACGCCCGCGTGCAGGATCGTGATGATGACTTCCCGGCTGGTGAGACGCTCCAAAGCCGGAACCAGGGCTTCCACCGATCCCTGGACATCGCCCTTCACGATGAGGCGCAACTCTTTACTTTCCGTCACCGCCCCCGTCTCTTTGGAGATCTCCTCGACGCTGACCTGGCGCACCCTGGCCTGTTCGGTGGCCCGCCGGCGCTCGCTCCGCTCCTCGGCCACGGCCTTCGCGATCCGCTCGTTGGAAACGACTTCCACGAGATCCCCGGCCTGGGGGACATCGCTGAGCCCGATCGCTTCGACCGGTACACTCGGTCCGGCCGCTTGGATGCGCGCGCCCTTGTCATCGGTCATCGCCCGGATCCGCCCGTACGTCTCCCCGACCACCGCGGCGTCCCCGACCCGCAGGGTACCGTCCTGCACCAAGATCGTGGCGACCGGCCCCCGTCCCTTGTCGAGGCGGGCTTCGATCACCGTGGCGCGTGCCGCCTTGTCGGGGGTGGCCCGAAGGTCGCGCAGCTCCGCGACGAGGAGGATCATCTCGAGCAGGGCGTCGAGCCCGGTGCCCTGCCGCGCGGAGACCGGCACGGTGATGGTATCACCGCCCCACTCCTCCGGGACGAGACCGAGATCGGCCAGCTGCTGCTTGACGCGATCGGGATTGATCTGCGCCAGGTCGATCTTGTTCACCGCGACAATGATCGGAACCCGCGCGGCCTTGGCGTGGTTGATCGCCTCGATCGTCTGCGGCATCACCCCGTCATCGGCCGCCACCACGAGCACGGCGATGTCGGTCACGTGCGCGCCGCGCGCCCGCAGAGCCGTGAACGCTTCGTGGCCGGGGGTGTCGAGGAAGGTGATCGGTTTGCCCGCGGCCTCGACGGTGTACGCGCCGATGTGCTGCGTGATGCCGCCGTACTCTTGCGAGGCCACGCTGGTCTTCCGGATGGCGTCGAGGAGGCTGGTCTTCCCGTGGTCGACGTGGCCCATCACCGTCACGACGGGCGGCCGGAGGTCCCGACCCTTCTCCGCCGGCGTCGCGCTCGGCACTTCCAAGGTGGGGGCGAGATCGGTCACCTGAGCGACCTCACGCGCCCTGGCCGCAAAGTTGAACATCCCCATGACTTTGCCGGCGATCTCCAGCGGGATCATATGGTTGATCCCGGCCATCACCCCCGCTTCGACCAGCCGCTTCACCACCTCGCCCGGTGGCACGCCCATCCGAACCGCCAGCTCGCCAACCTGGATCGGGCCGTCGAGTTCAAGGTAGCGCACGGGCTGCGGAGCGGCAGTGGCGGCGGGGGGCGGGGGCTCCGGAGCCACGCGTGGCACCTCCACCGGTCTCACCGCCTCCGGCTTCGCCGGTTCTCGCTTCGGTGGTTCGACGGCGGGCGTCTCGGGTGAAAGGCGCGGCATCGCCGTGCCCTCGCCGACTTGAGGTTCGTATCGAGGGACCTTGCGGACGTCGGCGAATCGAACGGTAGGCTTGTCCTTGGTCGGCGCCGAAGGCGCCGCCGCGGCCTGGGCGCCGGCGGGGCCGGCCGCCGCCGCCGGATGCTCCCTGACCCCCCTCTCCGGGTGCACCGGCTTCGTGTCGAGGGAGGTCCTCTTCGCGTCGGGCTTGACCTCGACCGTCTTCTTGGCGGCGAGGCGGTCGGCAGGCTTCGCGGGGCTCTTCACCGGGCCTTTTTCGCTGGGGGTCGGCGCCGCGGAAGGCTTCCCCGGAGCAGCCGGCGGGTGCGCCGGAGTCGCGGGAGCCGGCGTCGCCTCAACTCGGGGAGCGCGGATCACCCGCACGCCTCTGATCTCGGATCCATAACTCGCCTGAAGGAAGGCACTCTGGCGTACCTTCTCCGCGTCCACCGCCGTGGCCGTGCCGCGGACCTCGTGCGCCTGCGCCCCCGCCGATGTGCCGGCGGAACCTGGCTGAGATTCCCGTCCTCCGGCATGAGCTTTGCGGAGGTGTTCGACGACCGAGTCGTCGAGCACACTCATGTGGTTGCGGACCGGGACCTTCAGAGCCTCCAGCTTGGCGATGAGTTCCTTGCTGGTCAGCCCCAGTTCCCGGGCGAGTTCATGAACCTTCACGATACCCCTCCATGCGCCTAGGGCGCTCCCGGCTTCCGCGCGGGCTTCTCGTCGAACAGCTCCGCGGCTTTGGCCAGGGGGATCCGGTGCACCACAGGGGGGCGCGGGGTTGCCGGCCGCTGCGATGCCCCACGCAACCCCTGTGCCACCTCAGCGGGAATCTCGCGCTCGAGCATGCGTGCGAGTTTCCCTCCACGCACGGCGAGCTCGATGCAGGACGCCGCCGGGCACACGTACGCCCCGCGGCCGGACAACTTCCCCGTCGGATCGACCCGCACGTCACCCGACACGGTCCGAACGACGCGCACGAGATCCCGTTTCGTGCGCACTTGGCCGCAGGCCACACACTGGCGCTCCGGGAGCCGTCGTACCTTCGCCATCTGCTCACTCCGCGACCGTCTTCTCCTCGACCCGGGCGATGTTCTCCACCACCGGTCCGTCCCCGACGGCGGGGGTCTCTTCCACCGGCACGGGCGTCTCCGCCGCCGGGATGGCGACCCCATCGTCGGCCGCGGCCGGTTCCTCCTCCGGGGGGAGGTCCGCAAAGATCTTCCGGGCCTCAAGCTCCTTGATTTGCGATTCGCTCTTGATATCGATCCGCCACCCGGTCAGCTTTGCGGCCAGCCGTGCGTTCTGGCCTTCCTTGCCGATGGCCAACGACAACTGGTTATCCGGCACGATCACCAGGGCCGTCTTCGTCTCCTCGCTGATCTCGACCCGGATCACCTTCGCCGGGCTGAGCGCGCTCGCCACAAAGAGCGCCGAGTCGCTGGCCCACGGGACGATGTCGATCTTTTCCCCGCGCAGTTCGTCCACGATCGACTGCACCCGGGATCCTTTCGGCCCCACGCACGACCCGACCGCGTCGACGTTTCGGTCACGGGAAATCACCGCCACCTTACTCCGCGCACCTGCCTCGCGGGCGATCGCCCTGATCTCGACGATGCCCTCGTAGATCTCGGGCACCTCGATCTCGAACAACCGCTTCAGCAGCCCGGGATGGGTGCGCGAGACGACGATCTGCGGTCCCCGGTTCCCCTGCTTCACCTCGACCACGTAGGCCTTCACGCGGTCGTTTTGCCGGTACCCTTCCCGCGGCACCTGCTCGGTCGGAGGGAGCACGGCCTCGATCCGGCCGAGGTCCATGTAGACGTTCCGCCGCTCCACGCGTTGGACCGTGCCGGTGACGATGTCACCCTCCCGATCGCGGAACTCCTTGTACACCATGTCGCGCTCGGCTTCACGAATGCGCTGAACGATCACCTGCTTCGCGGTCTGCGCGGCGATCCGGCCGAAATCCTTGGGGGTCACTTCCACCTCAACGGTGTCGCCCACCTGAATCTCGGAATCCCACCCCCGCGCCTCGGATATGGGAATCTCGGTAGTCGGGTCGGCCACCGTGTCGACGATCGTCCGGACGCTGAAGACGTGCTGCTCACCCGTTTCGCGGTCCAACTCGATCCGAATGTTTTGGGCAGCGGACCCAAAGTTCTTCTTATACGCCGACAGCAGGGCGGCCTCGATCGCCTCGATGAGGACGTCCTTGCTGAGGCTCTTTTCCTCTTCCAATTGTTTGATCGCCTTGATGAGCTCAGTGTTATTCACTCACCACTCACCCCCAGCGCTCCGGATGCCCCTTCGCCGGCCCACCCCGCTCACCTTCGGGAGCGCCCTCCCCTTGCGCGCTTCCCCCCGAAGCCGTTCGGGAGGGCGAGGCGGAGGCCGCCCTGGATCGCCTGAAGTCTTCACGCAAATCCGACATCTCCACAACGAGCTTCGCCTGCGCGATCTCCTCTTCCGCCAGGCGGATCTCCCTCCCGTCCTCCAGTAGGAGCGAGACGCGCCCGTCGACGAGGCCAAGCAATCGTCCACGAAACCGCCGTTGCCCGTCGTGGGGGACGACCGTCGTCACCGCCGCTGTCCGACCCGAAAACCGCACAAAATCGGGCAGCCGGCGGAGCGGCCGGTCGAGGCCCGGCGACGCCACTTCCAGTGTATAGGAATGCGCGAGCAGATCGTACAGATCCAACTCCCGGCTGAGCGCCTCGCTCAACCGGGCACAGTCCTCCACGCCCGCGCGGCCGTCTCGGTCAACGAGCACCCTCAAGATCTGATGTCCTCCGCCGCCGACCCATTCCACGTCGACCAACTCCAAACCCATACGGGCCGCGATAGGTCCGGCGAGCACCGCCACCTGCTCGGCTACCTCGTGACGCTTCATCCAAAAACTCCCCACAAACGTGCGCCCCAGCCTTCGGCGCCTCCAAGAACGAGAGAGTGGGTAGCGCACCCACTCCCCTGAAAGCGTCAAGATTGGGGCACGGGACCTAACTGAAACCGTCTGTAGTATAGCATACGCCGAACGCCGATGACAAGGCGCCTGGGGGGCCTCGCGTGGGTGCCGGAAATATCGCCTCCTCGCCCAACCCCGCCGTTCGCTGTCGTATACTGAGGGGCGGCCGCGGGCGCTGGCGGGACAACCGAGCGTCCGGGGCGAATCCTGCGAAATACTTCGAGACCAAGAGGGGGCGGATAATGCGGATGCTGATGCGCGTCACGATGCAAGTGGAGCAGGCGAACAAAGCGTTCAAAGACGGGACCCTTCAGAAAACGATGCAGTCGTCGCTGGAAGCGCTCAAGCCTGAGGCGGCCTACTTCGGCGCGATCGATGGGGCCCGCACCGGCCTCATTTTCTTCGACCTGAAGGATGTGAGCGACCTGCCTCGGATCGCGGAACCGTTTTTCCATAACTTCAACGCTACCGTCGAATTCTGCCCCGTCATGAATGGGGACGATCTGAGGGCGGGTATGGGGAAAGTGCAGCTGTAGCCCGCGCTCACGCCGCCCCGAGCAGGGTGTCGCCCCGCCGATCACCCGCGACGCGCCTTGGCACAGATGCCGTCCCCCCGGCGAGGGCAGACGGTGACCCTCCGGGGTCGATCATCTCCGGCGGGCCCGAGGCCGGGGGGGCCGACGGCACGCGCGGGTGTGGCGAAGGACGGCAGGGGTGACGATGAAGCCGACGCCGCAACAGATCGCCGAAGCCGCCCGCGATGCGATGTGGACGCAGGACAGGGCCAGCCGCACCCTTGGCATGGCGGTGGTCGAGATCGGTCCGGGCCACGCCATGCTGCGCATGGCGGTGCGGCCGGAGATGTGCAACGGGCATCTCATCTGTCACGGTGGGATGATCTTCGCGCTCGCCGATTCGGCGTTCGCCTTCGCCTGCAACTCTTACAACACGGTCACGGTGGCGAACAACTGCGCGATCACGTTCACCGCCGCCGCGCACGTGGGCGATGTCCTGACGGCCGAGGCGGTTGAGCGGCACCGCAGCGGAAGGTCCGGGGTGTACGACGTGACCGTCACCGACCAGAGCAGAAGATTAGTCGCCGTCTTCCGCGGCCACTCCACCCAGATCAGGGGCGAACTGGTGTCGGGGCTGACACCAAACGCCCCAGACACCGGCGCGTCTTGAGTTGAGACGTCACTGAGCATTGGGGGGTGGTGCGAGGGCAACCGCCCCGCTCGGGCACCGGGACCGTCCTGCTCCGACGGTCCGAAGCCACCCCACCGCCGGCGAGACGCTCAGGGAGCATCCCCCGCGATCGCCGCGACGGCAACGAGACGCCCCCCCCGCACCGTGGTCACGGGCTCCAGGCCGACCGAGGCGAGCTCGGTGTGCCCGCTGGCGTCGCTGTATTCAACCGGACCTTCACGGAGCCGGAAGACCGTCACGTCCGCGCACGCCCCGGGACGGAGCGTCCCGATCTCCCCTTCCCATCCAATGGCGCTGGCGGGCCCGAGGGTCGTCGCCGCGACAACGTCGCGCAGGCTCATGCCCAGGTGGAGAAATTTGGCCATGGTGGTGGCCAGATCGCGAACCGGATGACGGAGGTTGAGCTCGTGGAGGTCGGTACTGATCGAATGCAGCGGCAGCCCGGCCGCCATGGCCAGCCGCGCGGTCGCGAAGGAAAAGCTCGAGAGGCCGTGGCCGATGTCGAACCGCACCCCGCGATCCGCCGCCGCCCGCACCGCCCGGATCGGGCGGCCCACGCGATCCAGGATCGAGCCGGGCCCTTTCCCGTGCCAGCAGTGGGTCACGATGTCCCCTTCCTCCAGATGATCCAGCACCTCGTCGATCACCGGAGGCCCCAGTCCGAGGTGGCACATCACCCGAGTACCGGAGAGCCTCGCCGCTTGGACCGCCAGCTCAACCGGCGTGATATCCATCACGCCGCAGTGGAGGTAGCTCGCCAACACCTTCACCCCGACGACTTCCCCGGGATGTCCCTCCACCGTGGCCACCGTCTGCGCCTGATCGAAGTGCTCCCACGCCCCGTGCACCGGGGACACCGTCAACCCCGGGAGCGAGACGTTGACGAAGGCCATCACCCGCGTCGCGGCGCGTTGGATGACGTAGGTCGAGAACGCGTCGTAGTTCCAGGCCCCGCATGAACCCGTGTCCACGACCGTGGTGACGCCCTTCGCCACACCCGCGTCGCGGTCGGGGTCGAGGCTTCCCCGGGTCAGCCGGTGCGCGACGTGGGCGTGCAGGTCGATCCACCCGGGGGAGACGAAACGTTGGGAGGCGTCCACGACCGTGCGGGACGCGCCCGGGACGTGCCCGACCGCGACGATCCGGTCCCCGCGGATCACGACGTCCGCGGGCCCGTTGAGATCCTGCGCCGGATCGATGACCCACCCTCCGCGGATCGCCAGGTCGTAGGGCTCCGCCGGGGCGGGCGTGGTCATGGATACAAGCGGTTGATCAACCGTGGAAACGGGATCGTCTCTCGAACGTGCTCGAGCCCGCAGATCCAGGCGACGGTCCGTTCGATCCCGATGCCGAACCCGCTGTGGGGAACCGAGCCGTAGCGCCGAAGGTCGAGATACCAGGCGTACTCCGCTCGCGGGAGTTTCGCCTCTCGGATCCGGGTCTCGAGCAGCTCGATGTCGTGGATCCGTTCCCCGCCCCCGATGATCTCGCCGTATCCCTCCGGGGCGATCAGGTCGGCCCCCAGCACCACCTCAGGACGCTCGGGATCGGGCTGCATGTAGAACGCCTTGCACTGCGCGGGGTACCGATGGACGAACACCGGCCGGTCGTGAAGCTGGCCGATCACGGTCTCCTCGTCCCCGCCGAAGTCCTCACCCCACCGAACGGGGTGCCCGCGAGCCGCCAGCGCCGCGACGGCCTCATCGTACGAGATGCGCGGGAACGGAGCGCGCACGCGGTCCAGCGGCGCCAGATCGCGCTCCAGGGTCAGCAACTCCGCCCGTCGGCGCTCCAGCACCCGCTGGACGATGAAGGCCACCATTCCCTCGGCCAGCGCGACGCAGCCGTCGAGGTCCAAAAACGCCGCCTCCGGCTCCACCATCCAGAACTCGGTGAGGTGCCGACGGGTCTTGCTCTTCTCCGCCCGAAACGTCGGTCCGAAACAGTAGACCCGCCCGAGGGCAGCGGCGGTCGCCTCGTTGTAGAGCTGGCCGCTCTGGGCGAGGTAGGCCGTGCGCTCAAAGTACGGGGTCTCGAACAGCGTCGTCGTCCCCTCGCAGGCCGATGGGGTGAGAATCGGCGTGTCCATCCTCACGTACCCCCGGTCGTCGAGGTAGTCGCAGATCGCCCGCTCCACCTCCGCCCGCACCCGCATGATCGCATGGGGTCGGGCGCTGCGAAGCCAGAGGTGGCGGTGGTCCATCAGAAACTCCACCCCATGCTCCTTCGAAGTGATGGGGTACGGCTCGGCCCGCTGGACGACCGCGAGGCGGCGAAGGCTCAACTCGAACCCGCCGGGCGCGCGGCGGTCCTCGCGCACGACCCCGCCAACGGTGACCGAGGATTCCTGCGTGAGCGCGCCGACCGCTTCGAAAACCGGGGAAGGCAGTTCGTGCCGGACGGCAACCGCCTGCAGGATCCCCGTCCCGTCCCGGAGGACAAGGAAATGGATCGCCCCGCTGCTCCGGAGATGGTAGACCCACCCGTGGAGCTCGACCTCCTCGCCGACGTGCGTCCCCAACGCGTCGATCGTGGTGGTCATCATGCGCGCCGTACCCCATCGGTCATGGCTGCCCACCCTCCTTTTCCACGATCCACTCGAGGTCCACGAGGCTCGACTCGGCGAGCAGCGGTCTCGACGCCTCCACCCGGCCCTCCCGCACCACCAGGATGCGCTTGCGCCAACTCCCCGTGAACGGAATCATCACCTGCGATACCCCCGGGACTCGCCGGCGCCCGACCGTGAGCGATTGCGGCACCCCCAGCGTGACGACCACGAGATGCTCGTTCAGGCGGAGGTTCACGAGAAGCCGCGGTCCGTCCTGATACGGGGTCATGGGTCCCGCGTGCTGGAGCGCCTCCTGGACGAGCGCCAGCACCCGGGCCGCCTTTGCCGGGCCGAGGGTCTCCGGCCGTCGGGTCCGCAGCAACGCCACTCGCGCCGTTCGGGGGGTGAGCCCGCTGTCGTGGGGGACCACCGCCGGGACCGGCGGGCGAGGGATCGCCCCGACCTCACCGTGTGATGGGGAACCGCCGCAGGCGGCGGCCGCGAGCGCGGCGAGAGGGACCGCCCACCGCCATACCATGCGTCACTGGCTACGCCGGGCGGCTGGCCATCTCCTCTCGGCCGCGCCGGCGTACTTGCGGGTGTGGAGGGCGCGGCGTACAATGCCGCTGTGGTGACGCCCGCGCGGGTCGCGCTGATCTTCGATATGGACAACACGTTGATCGGCTCGCGGATCGACTTCCCGGCAATCCGACGATCGCTGATCGCGATGCTGCGGACGACGGGCGCGGTGGACGAATCCGACGAGGTCCTGATGCGCCGCGCGTTGGCGCAGCTCGTGGCGATAGGGGCCGCGCACGATCGCCATCACGGCACCGCGCTGGCCCGACGGATGTGGGAGATCATCGAAGCGCACGAAGCCGAGGGGCTGCGTGACGCCCTGCCGCTGGATGGCGCCGCCGAGGTCCTTGGGACCCTGCGCGCGCGCGGGTTCCGGATCGCGGTCCTCACGAACAACGGCCGGACCGGCGCCGTTGACGCCCTGCACGCCTCCGGCCTCGGCGGGCTGGCCGAAACCGTGATCGCCCGCGACGACGCCGGGGCGCTGAAACCTGCAGGGGACGGCGTCTGGGAAGCGGTACGCCGCCTCGGCTCCGTGGAGCGGTCCTATGTGATCGGGGATTCGTGGATCGACGGGGCCGCGGCCGCCGAGGCGGGCGCCCGGTTCATCGCCTATCGGCGCAGTGCGGAAGAACTCGGCGATCGGGGAATCCACCCCTGGTGCTGCGTCGCCCACCTCGGGGAACTGCTCGCGCTCGACTTCACCACGTAGCGACGGCCCGCCCGCACACCCCCACCACGCCGAAGGGGGCGCGCTCCGCGGCCGCCGGGCACCCTACCAAAAGTGTTTGAACTTCTTCGCGAACCGGCGCTCCATCGACTCCCTGTGCAGGTGGTAGACCGGACACTCCCGGGTGATGCAGACCTGCAGCGCGGTGTTGCAGTAGGCCTCCGGTACCTGCCAGCACTCGCGGTTCGTGAAGTACGTGAAGCAGACCCCTTTCCGCTCGGTGGCCTGCTCCGCGCGCACCCCATCGACCCCCAGGCCGGAGGAGGTCACCCGGTGGCGGGTCCGCCGGCGGCCGCGCTCCGGTCGCGGTCGCTTCAGCGCCGCCCCTGCGACGCTCGGAGGGGGGGGCGGCACCAACCGCGCGGCGGGGGGCGCCGAATCGGGCGCGGGGCGTGCGGGTGGTTCCACGGGCGCGGGCCTGAACGGCTGAGCGGGAGCGATCCGCGTCGGAATTGGAGGTCCGGAGACCGCCGCAGCAGCCGATGATGCGGCCGGTTCTACGCGAACGGGCGCCGGCCGCGTTCCGCCCTGATGGCCCGTCGGAGGCGCGGAGGAAGGCGGCGGCCCAGGTCGTTCGGGGACCGCGGCCGGGGCGAGTCCCCCCGCCGACGCCATCGCGGTTTCGACGATGCCGTCTCTCCCTACCGGCGCGTTTGGAGGGGCAGACGTCGAGGGCTGGATCGTGACGTCGTGGGCGCCGCCGCGGGCCTTGGCCGGCACGTCCTCGGCCTCGACCGGGGCGGGGGGGCGGCGGGGGATCTCCCGCCCCTCCAGATCGGCGAGTTCGCGCGAGGTGTCTTCGATGAACGATCTAAGTCCGCGCCGCAGCGCTTCCTGCTTTTTGTTCAAGCGCCATGACCTCCTTGGCGAGGTTCATGTACTCTTGCGCCCCGCGTGAGGTGCGCAGGTGCACAAACACCGGGACGCCCGCCATGCTGGACTCGACGAGCTTGATGTTGAAGTGGATGGCGCTGGCGAAGACCTTGTCGCCGAAGTACTCGCGGATGCCGTGGATGATCTCCTTGCTGATGGCCGTCCGGGCATCGTACATCGTCGGCACGACCCCGGCGATCTCAATCTGGTGGCCGACTTCCTCCCGTACGACCTTGAGGGTGCGGAGCAGTTGGCGCATCCCGAGCAGCGCGTAATAGTGCGTCTGGATCGGGATGATCACCTCCTCGCACGCCACGAGGGCGTTGAGGGTGAGCAGCCCCAACGACGGGGGGGTGTCGATGATGATGTACTCATACCGGTCTCGAATCGGGATGATCTTTTTCCGCAGCGACTTCTCGCGTCCGATGCGGGCCGACAGCTCCAATTCCGCGGCGGCCAGGTCGATCGAAGACGGGGCGACATCGAGGTTCGGCACGTTGGAGGGAACGACCACGCCCGCCAGGTCGACCGCCGAGCCGCCGTCGATGGGATCATCGACAAGCACATGATAGATCGTCCTGGTCAGCTGGCCGGGATCGACCCCGAGGCTCACCGTGGCGTTGGCTTGCGGGTCGAGGTCGATCAGGAGAACCCGCCGCTTGCTGACGGCAAGGCAGGCGGCGAGGTTCACCGCCGTGGTCGTCTTGCCGCACCCGCCCTTTTGGTTGACCAGGGCGATCAGGCGCGCCGTGGGCTTCGTTTCTTCGTCCACAGCTTCCCTCCCCACGACCAGGCCGCTGCGCGTATCCATGCGCAGCGCTATCCGTGCACGCCTGCACCATTGGCGCAGTTCGACCTTCCCTGCACTATTTCCTCCGCAGATCGCATCGGAGACGCGTCAGCGGGTCGAGGTCGATCCGTCCCCGACCCCGCCCGGTGCCGGCGGGGCGCCCTCGGACGTGAGGCGCCGCGCCAGCGCCAGCGCCTGCTCGCGCGTTTGGATCTCGCCGTCGAGTCGGGCGTTTTCGACGATGTGGAGCACCCGCCCCACGCCGGGCCCCGCGGGAAGCCCGAGGGCCAGGACGTCCGTCCCCGTGATCAGCGGCGGGGGAACCGGAGGCTCCCCCGCCAGGCGCTCCACGAACGCCCGAACCCACGCGTACGTCGAGAGGTCCCCGTGGCTCGCGGCGCAGTCGGCTCGGTGGAGCTCCAACAACTCCGGAAAGGCCTCGTCCGCCACGAGGCGCCGGAGCCGTGAGGGCCGCATCTGCATGACGTCTTTGAAGACCATGTGCCTTCCGACCAACGCGACGATCCGATCGGCGGCACGGCGGGGGAACCGGAGACGCTCCAGGGCGACGCGGGCGAGCGCGGCCCCGACCTCGTCGTGCCGGGAGAACCGGATCCGGTCGGCGTGCACCAGCGTGGAAGGCTTTCCGACATCGTGCAGCAGGGTGGCCATCGCCAACGTCGCCGATGGGGCCCGCAGCTGAGCCATGGCCAGCAGGGTGTGCGTGAACACATCCCCCTCGGGGTGGAACGCCGCCGGCTGCGGCACCCCGACCTCGTTGGCCACCTCGGGGAGGATGACGTCGAGCAGGCCGGTCTCGTGCAGCAGGCCGAGCGCCCGGCGGGAATCGGGCCCGGTCACGATCCGGATCAGCTCATCGCGAATCCGCTCGGGGCTCACGTCGGCGATCCCGCGCGCCAACCGCCGAAGCGCCGCCCCGGTCTCGGGGGCGATCTCAAAACCCAGTTCGACCGCCAGCCGCACGGCGCGGAGCAGGCGCAGCCGGTCCTCGGTGAATCGGGTGACCGGGTCACCGATTGTCCGGATCTGTCGGGCGGCCAGATCCCGGCGCCCGCCGACGTAATCGAGCACCTCGTCCGCTTCAGGGTCGTAGAGCAGGCCGTTGACCGTGAAGTCGCGCCGCGCCACGTCTTCCCGGGCGGTGGCATACCGGACCGAAGCGGGATGGCGGCCGTCGAGGTAGGGCCCTTCGGCGCGAAATGTCGCCACCTCGTACTCGCCATCGTCCTCGCGGACCCGGATCACGCCGAACGCCTCGCCGACGTCAACGGTGCGGTCGAAGAGCGCGCGCACCTGTTCGGGAGGGGCAGCGGTGGCGATGTCGTAGTCGGCCGGGTCGCGGCCCAGCAGGCGGTCGCGCACGCATCCGCCGGCGAGGTAGGTGTCAAACCCGGCGGCCTTCAGGCGCCGGACGATATCACGCGCGGTGTGGAAGCTGCCCATAGACGGTCGTGCCGGCCGCGGACGACCTCGCCCCGCGGCCGCGTCCGCCGTGCGCTCGAGGAGGTGCCGTGCCGATGTTCATGCCGCCGACTCCACGTCGCATCACGCCGCGGCGCTAGCCGGAGCTGTCGGTGGGTTGGCCGACGACGAGGGCGCGCAGATGCTCGAGGGCCTCCCGCTGCAAACGGGACACGTGCATCTGCGAGATGCCGAGCTGGCGGGCAATCTCGGCCTGCGAAATCCGGTCGAAAAACCGCAGGCGCACGATTTGCTGATGGCGCTCGGGCAGCTTGCGGAGGGCCCACTCCAGCGTGGCCCGATCCTCCAGACGTTCAAGGGAATGGTCCTCCCCGCCGACCATCTCGCTCAGAGGGACGCTGTGTTCTCCGCCCTCTTCCAGGGTCTCCGCGTCCAGGGAGGCGGGGGCGTAGGCGCGCCCGGCCTCGAGCGCCTCCAGCGCGACCTCGAACGCCACTCCCGTCTGGTCTGCCAGTTCGGTGATCGTCGGCGAACGGCCGAGGCGCTGGGAGAGTTCGTCGACCGCGCGCATCAGCGCATAGTTGACCTCCCGGAGCCGCCGCGGGACACGAATCGACCACAGCTTGTCCCGAAAATACCGCTTAATCTCGCCGACGATGGTCGGCGTGACGTAGGTGGTGAACTCGATGCCCCGGGTGAGATCGTACCGGTCGATCGCCTTGATCAGGCCGATTTGAGCCACCTGGATCAGGTCCTCCAGCGGCTCTCCGCGATCGCTGAACTTCCGCGCGAGATAGATCGCCAGGCTCTCGTGGCCGAGAATGAGCGCCTCGCGCGCCTCGGGATCTCCGGTCCGGCGAAGCCGCTGGAAAAGGGCGCGGACCTCCGACCGCGGGAGCGGACGTCGACCACGGGGACGCGCCGTCATTATCGCTGGCGACGCTTAACGAGCCGGAGCTCCGCCTTTCCCTGCGCGGTCCGACGCGAGTCGACTTTGTCGACCAGGCACTGCATCAGGAACACTCCGAGGCGACCCTCGTTCAGGGGCGCCCCATCGGGCCCCGGGGGGGGATCGAGCTCCACCCCGGGGCCATCGGTCTCGATCCGGATTTCCAGCGTCGCTCCTTCGAGGCCGAATCGGAGGGCGAGCGGGGATCCCGACGTCCCCGCAAGGATCAGCGCGTTGCACGCCTCGGAGATCGCGATCTTCAAATCCTCGATCTCGTCATAGGAGAACGACTGCCGCGCTGCCACGGTCGCCGCGGTCAACCTCGCGACGCTGACAAACTCGGGCTTCGCCGGGATCGTGACCCCGACCGCCTCCGCCGCCTGTCCCGTGCGCCTCCGCCCCGGCACCCTACCCCTCCGACCGTTCGGGGGCTTCGGGGGATTCCGGCGACCACCCCGGCACGGCGTCGCGCCCCTCGTCGTAGGCGCGCCGCAGGCGACCGGACTTCTCCTCGAATACGGTGCGGCCGCGGTGGATCGCTTCTTCCGCGGTACTCCGCGCCCGCGACGCGAACTCATCCGCGCGTTCGCGGACGCGCTCGGCGACCTCACCCGCCGTGGTGGCCACACGATCGGCCACCCGGTCCGCCTGCTCCCGGGCCCGGTCCCGCCACTCTTCGGACTGCTTGCGCAGCCGTTCGCGCGTCTTCTCCCCGGCCTCGGGGGCGAAGAGCAACCCGAGGGCGGCGCCGATTAACCCTCCGACGATCAATCCCGACAGAAAGTCCCTGGGCTCTTCCATCGCACATCCCTCCTTGGGCTTGCGCCCTGGTTCTGCGGTTACCGCCGGCTCCCGTCTCCGCTGGGGCGAAACCACTGCAGGCCCTCGCGGATCGCCGACAGCAGGCCGGCGGCGGTGGCCATCGGCGGGAGGATCACGTCCTGAGCGACTCGGCGGACGGTCTGCTGCATGTGCTCGAGGGTGCTGGCCCCCGATCCGATCACGGCACTGACGCGCTCAAGGTTCCGGACCACCTCACCCAAAATCTCCTGGTCGACCTTCGTCAGGATACGCCGCACGTCGATCACCATGCCGGGCAGCGCGCGCTGGACCAGCGTCAGGATCGCCTCGACGCGCGACACGACCCTCCAGAGCAGCGCCAGGAAGACGACAAACGCCACCACGGCGATGATGCAGGTGGCGGCAATGACGACCAGACTCACGGTGGCGACGGTGGACATCCATCCCCTCCCTCACCAACGGTATGGTTCCCGCATCCGACGCCGGACAGGACAGCAGCGCGGCCCGCCGGGCTCCGTTCCCCGACCGGGGTCCCACCGATCTCAACGTCGTGGATCACCCCACCGCCCAGCACCACGTCTCCATCATAGAACGCGATCGCCTGACCGGGGGCCGCGGCACGGGGCCACGTCTCAAACCGCACGGCGACCGCTCCGCCGAGCGCGGGGGCGATGACCGCCGGGAGATCGGCAGAGGCGTGCCGGATGCGGACCGTCGCGGCCCGCGGCGCGGCCAGCCCGGGCAGCGCGACCCAGTTGATGTCGCCGGCCAGCAACTCGGGACAGCGCACCGCCCCCGCATCGCCCACGATCACGGCGTTGCGGTCGGGATCGATTCGCACCACATACCAGGCGCTGTCGCCCGCGAGGCCGAGCCCGCGGCGCTGCCCGACCGTGTAGCGCGCCACTCCCCGATGCTCCCCGAGCCGCTGCCCCTCGAGGTCGTAAATCGGCCCCGGCCGCAGCGCCTGCGGTTCGAACCGTCCCACCACCGCCGCGTAGTCGCCTCCCGGCACGAAGCAGATCTCCTGGCTGTCGGGTTTCTCCGCGACGCCCAACCCCAGGCCGCGGGCGATCTCCCGGACGCGGGGTTTGGTGTACGTCCCCACCGGGAACCGGACGTGGACGAGCTGGGACTGTGTGAGCCCGGCCAGGACGTACGACTGGTCCTTGTGCCGATCCACCGCCCGGAGCAGGCGCACCCGGCCGTCCGGACCCCGATCGGTCCGCGCGTAGTGACCGGTGGCGAGATCGTCCATCCCGAGCGAACGCGTCCGGTGAAGCAGCAGGTCAAACTTGATCGCCTTGTTGCACGCGATGCAGGGGTTGGGTGTGCGACCGCGGGCGTACTCGGCGGTGAAGTAGCCGATGACCTCCCGCTCAAACTCTTCGCGAAGGTTGAGCACGTAGTGCCGAATGCCGAGGGCCCGCGCCGCCGCCCGCGCGTCGTCGATTGCCCCGATGCCGCAGCACCCGGAGCCCTCCGCGGTCCGCGGCACCCAGGTCGGCCAGAGGTTCATGGTGATCCCCACCACGTCGTGTCCCTCACCGACGAGCAGCGCCGCCGCCACCGCGCTGTCCACGCCGCCGCTCATCGCCACCGCCACCCGTGCCATCGACCCTTTGATCCTCCCTCTACGGGGCGTAGGGCTTCACGCCCGCCCACCAGGTCCGGAGCCGCTGGCGAATGCCGCGTTCCTGCCCCGCTTCGGTGGGTTCGTAGTACAGGCGATCCCGGACGTTGTCCGGCAGATACTGCTGCGCGACGAACCCGCCCGGCGAGTCGTGCGGGTACTGATACCCGGCACCGTGGCCCAACCGGGCCGCCCCCGGGTAGTGCGCGTCCCGCAGATGCCGGGGCACCGGATGCGCCTCCGTGTGTTCCACGTCGTGCCACGCCCGCGAGATCGCCATGAGCGTGGCGTTGCTCTTCGGCGCCGCGGCCAGATAGAGCGCCGCTTCGGCCATCGGAATCCGCGCCTCGGGGAGGCCCACGAACTCCACGGCGTGCGCCGCCGCAACGGCCACGACCAAGGCCTGGGGATCGGCCAGCCCGACGTCCTCCGCGGCGTGGACGACCATCCGACGCGCCACGAACCGGGGGTCTTCGCCCGCCGCCAGCATCCGGGCCAGCCAATAGACCGCGGCGTCGGGATCGGATCCGCGGATGCTCTTGATGAACGCCGAGATCATATCGTAGTGCGCGTCCCCGTCCCGATCGTAGAGCAGCGCCCGGCGCTGGCTCGCTTCTTCCGCGATCTCGCGCGTGATCCGCCTCACCCCATCCGCCGCTCGGGGCGCCGCCACGGCCGCCACCTCCAGGATGTTCAGCGCCACGCGGGCGTCCCCGTTCGCCACCCCCGCGATGAATCGGGCGCTCTCTCCCGACAGGTCGATCCGGTCGGGCCCGAGGCCGCGGGGGTCGGAGACGGCGCGCGACAGGATCTCGACGAGGTCCTCCGCGGTGAGGGGCTCCAGGACGAAGACCCGCGACCGCGAGACGAGCGTCGGCGTGACCTCGAAGAACGGATTCTCCGTCGTGGCCCCGATCAGCGTCACCGTGCCGTCCTCGACGCACGGGAGCAGCGCATCCTGCTGGAGCTTGTTGAACCGGTGGATCTCGTCGATGAACAAGATCGTCCGCGTCGCGTACAGCGCGCGCCGATCGCGCGCTTCCTCGATCAGCCGCCGCAGATCGGCGACCCCGGCCGTCACGGCGTTGATCGTCTCGAAATGCGCGCGGGTGGCCTGCGCGATGACATGGGCGATCGAGGTTTTTCCGGTCCCCGGCGGTCCGTACAGAATCACCGAGGTCAACGCGTCCTGCTCGATCGTGTGTCGCAGCAGGTGCCCGGCCCCAAGGAGGTGCGCCTGTCCCACCACCTCTTCCAAGCTCCGCGGCCGCATGCGCGCCGCGAGCGGAGCGTGCCGCGCGAGATCCCCAGCGGCGCTCTGCTTAAACAACTCCATGGCCTCATCATGCCCCCGGCGCCCAAACGTGTCAAGCTACGCCCGGGCCGCGACGACCCCCGGAGGTACCCCGGTGGTCCGTCGTGGAAAGTAGCCCAGGTCGATGTCGAACCGAAAGCGGAGGTGGTCGCATGGAGATCCAGCTCAGCGGCAGGCGGGCCCTCGTCACGGGGGGGAACTCGGGAATCGGGCGGGCGATGGTCGAGGCGCTCGCCGAGGCCGGCGCCCGGGTGGGGATCAACTATATCGCCCACCCCGAGGCCACCGACGCCCTGATCACCGAGATGAAGGCGCGGCGCTGGGAGGGCCTCCCCCTCCGCGCCGACGTCTCGGATGCCGCCCAGGTGGCCCAGATGTTCGGCGAGCTCGACCGGGCCTGGGGCGGGGTGGATATCCTCATCAACAACGCCGGCATGGACGGGGCACGCGCCACGGGGTGGGACAGCCAGCCCGACGTCTGGCGCCGGGTCCTGGACGTCAACCTCGTCGGCGCGTACCACTGCGCGCGAGAGGCCCTGCGGCGCATGATCCCGCAGGGGCGAGGGGCGATCCTGAACCTCACCTCGGTTCACGAGACGATACCCTGGAGCGGCTACAGCGCCTACACCGCGAGCAAGGCCGGGTTGAGCATGCTGACCAAAACGCTCGCACAGGAGGGAGCGCCGCGGGGCGTGCGCGTCCTGGCGCTCGCCCCCGGAGCGGTTCAGACCCCCATCAACCAGGACGTGTGGGGGGATCCGAAGAGCCTGGCCGACCTGTTGACGAAAATCCCGATGGGTCGGTTGGGCCAGCCGGAGGAACTCGCCCGCATCGCGGTGGTCCTCGTCTCAGACGTCGCGGCCTACTTGACCGGGACCACGGTGTTCGTCGACGGCGGGATGACCTTGTACCCGTCCTTCATCCACGGGGGGTAGGCGGCTGGTCGGGGCAGTGAGCCCGCCCTCCGGCGTGATCCTTGCCGTCGGGGGCCTCGAGCGCCGTGGGCAGCATCCACCGACGTCCGTGGCGCGCCAGCAGCACATCCGCCGCCTCCGGTCCCCAACTCCCGGCTGCATAGTTGGGGAAGGCGGAGGGCCGGGCCGCCTGCCAGGCCTCAAGGATCGGCATCACGACCGACCAGGCGGCCTCCACCTGGTCGTCGCGCATGAACAGCATCTGGTCACCGCGAATCACGTCGAGCAGCAAGGTTTCGTATGCCTCCGGCGGTGAGTCACGGAACGCCAGGCGGTACGAAAAGAGCATGTCCACCGGATCCAGGTGCATGTCGGGCCCGGGGTGCTTGGCCTGGAAGCGCACCAGGATCCCCTCGTCGGGTTGAATGCGCACGATCAGCCGGTTGGGCTCCCAATGCTCCAGGGCGCTGGGGGAGAACGCCTGGTGGGGCACGGGCCGAAACAGCATCGATACCTCCGACACCTTCGCCGGGAGGCGCTTGCCGGTCCGCACGTAGAAGGGTACCCCCTGCCACCGCCAGTTGTCCACCCAGAACTGCACGGCGGAGAACGTCTCGGTTCCCGACTCCGCCCCCACCCCGGGCTCGGCGCGATAGGCCGGCACCGGCATCCCCCCGACCTCCCCCGCCCCGTACTGGCCGCGCACCGCGTACCGCGCCGTCTCGCCGAGGGCGGTCGGGCGGATCGCGCGCAGCACGTCGACCTTCTTGCTGCGGATCTCGTCGGCGTCAAACCGGACCGGCGGCTCCATCGCGATGAGGCACAGCACCTGGAGGAGGTGGTTTTGGATCATGTCGCGCAGCGCTCCCGCGCCCTCGTAGTAGTTGCCCCGCTGCTCCACCCCCACGGTCTCGGCGACGGTGATCTGCACGTGATCGACGTAGCGGCGGTTCCACACCGGCTCGAAGAGGGCGTTGGCGAATCGGAAGGCGAGGATGTTCTGCACCGTCTCCTTCCCGAGATAGTGATCGATGCGGAAGATCTGGGATTCGCGAAACGTCTCGCCCAGGGTGAGGTTCAACGCCCGGGCCGACGCCAGGTCATGCCCGAAGGGCTTCTCGACGACGATCCGCGCGGTCCCGTCACGCGAGAGCCCGGCGGCGCCGAGCCCCCCGGCGATCGTCGCGACTACGTCGGGGGGCGTGGCCAGATAGAAGACCCGGACCGCGGGTCCGCCCCAATCTCGCTCCTGGGCCGCCAGCCGCTTGCCGAGCGCCGCGTAGGTCCGCCGATCTTCGAAGTCACCGGCGTGGAACGTCAGCCCGGCGGCAAATCGCTCCCACTCGGCTTGGGCGGGGCGCCCCCGCCGCGAGAACTGATCCACCCCTTGGCGCAGCCGGGCGCGGAATTCGTCGTCCCCCATCCGCTTCCGCCCGACGCCGATCAGGGCGAAGCGCTCGGGGAGTCGCCGGTCGAGGAGCATGTCGTAGAGCGCCGGCACCAGCTTGCGCCAGGTCAGGTCGCCCCCGCCGCCAAAAATCACCAAGATCGCTGGGTCGGGGCACAGCCCGACTCCCCGCTCGCCCGACTCAGCCATGGCTCCACTCGGTGTGGAAAACGCCCGGCGCATCGGCACGCTCGTAGGTGTGGGCGCCGAAGAAGTCGCGCTGTGCCTGGATCAGGTTCGCGGGCAGCCAGGCACTGCGGTAGCCGTCGAAATAGGCGAGCGATGCCGCCAGCGCGGGAACGGGGATCCCCACGCCGGCCCCCCGGCTGACGATCGTCCGCAGGTCCTGCTGGCGCATCATCACCTCCCGGGCGAGAGCGGGGTCGACGAGCAGGTTGGGCAAGTCGGGCCGCGCCCGGTAGGCCCCCCGGACCTTCTCGAGCAGGGCGGCGCGGATGATGCAGCCTCCTCGCCAGATCGCCGCCACCTCGCCGAGGGGAAGGCGGTACCCGTAGACGTCGGACGCCCGCCGGAGCAGGGCCATCCCCTGCGCGAAGGTGATGATCATCGCGGCGTAGAGCGCGTTTCGCAGGCTCGCCAGCGTCTCCGCGCGCTCCCCCAGTCCCGCCGGCCGTGGGCCGGCCAAGGCGCGGCTCGCCTCCACCCGCTCCGGCTCCAACCCGGAGAGCGCTCGGGCGGTGACCGCCGCATCGATCGTGGGGACCGGCGTCCCCAGCTCCATCGCGTTTTGCGATGTCCACATCCCGGTCCCCTTCTGCTTCGCCTCATCGAGGATCACGTCGACGAGTCGCTTCCCGGTGCGCGGGTCGACCTGCACGAAGATCCGCGCGCTGATCTCGATCAGGTAGCAGGCGAGTTCCGAACGGTTCCAGCCGTCGTACACCTCGCACAACTCGTCGTCCGAAAGACCCAACCCCCGCCTCATCAGATCGTAGCTCTCGGCGATCGCCTGCATCAACCCGTACTCGATCCCGTTGTGGACCATTTTCACGTAGTGCCCCGCCGACCCCGGGCCGAGATACGTCGCGCACGGCTCGCCGTCCACACGGGCGGCAACGGCCTCCACGACCGTCCGGATCCGCGCGTACGCGTCCGGGGAGCCGCCGGGCATCAGGCTGGGCCCGTGCCGCGCCCCCTGCTCCCCGCCGGACACGCCCATCCCCAGGAACCCAATCCGCCGCCCGCCCAGAGCGTGGGCACGGAGGTCCGTATCCTTGAACCACGAGTTGCCCGCGTCAACGAGCAGGTCTCCCGGGGCGAGATGGGGCAGCAGGGCCCCGATGACCGCATCGACGGGGGGCCCCGCCGGGACGAGCAGCAGCACCGCCCTGGGGGGGGCGAGCGTCGCCGTGAACTCTTCCACCGTGGTCGCCGCGGCGACCGCTCGGCCCTCGGCCTCGCGGCGCAACGAAGCGACCTGGGCCGGGTCCTTGTCGTAGCCGGCGACGGGAACACCGTGATCCGCCATATTCAGCAACAGGTTGCGGCCCATCACGCCGAGGCCGACCATCCCCACCTCGTACCGCCGTGCGTCCATTTTCCCTCCCGCTAGCCCGCGAGCGCCAGCCCCAACCCGGCGAGCGCCGCCCGCGTGGATGCATACCCAGTGTGGTGCACGCCGCGGATGCCGAACCGCCGGGCCGCCTCGAGGTGCGGCGACCGATCGTCGACGTAGGCGATTTGGGCCGCCGGTGTCTGGGCGACGTCCAGGGCGAGCCGAAAGATCTCCGGGTCCGGCTTGCGGAGATGGACGAAGCACGATGACAGAAAGGCATCGATGAACTCCCCGAGCCGGAACCTGGCGATGCGATACACGTTCAACTCGCGACCCTCGTTGTTGACCGCGATGACCCGCAGGCGGTGGGCCTCTTTGAGTCCGTGCATCAACGCGATCATGTCGGGAAACGGCTGGGATTGTTCGAACATGAGCGACTTGAATTCCTCGCGCGCTGCCTGGCGCCCCGTCTCGAGCCCCAGCCGGGCCAGGTAGTCGTCAAGACTCAACGTCCCCTCCTCGTAGGCGTCGACGGCGAGACGGTGGCGCGCCTCCATCTCCCCGGGGTCCAGCCCGAATCGATCCGCGGCGCGCTTGCGCATCCCCCCGTCCCAGCCGTTGGTGAGCAGGACCCCGCCGATGTCGAGAAACAGTCCCGTGATCGGCGCCGACGTCACCGCCTCAGGCCCGCCGCGGCGTCGGTGACGGCGTCCTCGAGCGCCCGCAGCGCGCTGTGCGCCTCGCCTCCCAGGTGGATGCGGATGACGCGGCGCCCGTGCTTGCGCAGTGCCTCCAGGTCCCCCTGCGCCTGAGCGCGCCTGAAGACGCCAAACGTGTACGGTGCCCCCGGCACGGGGGTGTCCTCCCGGTCGTCGGCCGTGAGTTGGATGAAGAGTCCGGTGTTGGGGCCGCCTTTGTGGTACTGCCCGGTGGAGTGGAGGAATCGGGGGCCGTACCCGAGGGTAGTGGCCAGGCGGGTCGCATCGCGCAGGCACCGGCGGATCGATCGCAGCGCCCGGTCGGCCACCGGCTCCTCCGTCAAGTAGGCCATCATCGCCACATAGTCACCCGGCCGCGCCTGGGCGAGAAACCGGCCAAGGGTCAGCGCGACGGTCTTCCCCACCGGCTGGCCGTAGACCCGGAGCGAGCCGTCGACGAGCGCGGGCGCCTCCTCGGGCAACCGGCCGTCCTTGCGGACGACGTCGAGCAGGCGGTTGGTGTTGTCCTTGCTTTCCTGCACGTTGGGTTGATCGAAGGCGTTGATGCCCAGGATCGCGCCGGCGGTCGCGGTCGCGATCTCCCAGCGGAAAAACTCCTGGCCCAGATCGAGCGGACCGTCCAACAAAATGGTCACCACGGGATGCCCGGCCCGGCGCAGCGCATCGGCGCCTCGCCCAACCGCCCCCCCGTCGAGGCGGACGTGCGCGAACACCCGATCCTCCCCGTACACCGCCGGATCTCCCAGCGGCTCGTCCGCCACCGGCAGGAGGCCGGTCCCGGCCTTGCCCGTGCTTTCGGCCATGAGCTGCTCGAGCCACATCCCGAGCGCGGCGATCGGCTCGTCGACGAGCAGGGTGACCTTGTCCCGCCCGTGCCGGGCGAGTTCGCCCAAGGCCGCCCCGAGCGCCACCCCGGGATTCTCACGGGAGGAAACGCACGACGCGCAGGCATGCGCCATGTGCAGCGCCCGGTCGAGCACCCCGGCGACATCGACCCCCATCAGTGCGGCCGGCACCAGGCCGAAGTACGACAGCGCTGAGTACCGGCCGCCGATATCGGGGAAGTTGAGGAACACCCGTCGGTACCGGCGCCGCTGCCCCTCCGCCGCCAATGGCGTCTGGGGATCGGTGATGGCGGCGAAGTTCTCCCCGGCCCGATCCCCCTTCAGCGTCCGGAGCTTCGCGTAAAAGTACTCGCCGAACGCCGCCGGCTCGGCCGTGGTCCCCGATTTGCTCGCGACGATGAACAGGGTTTCGGCCAAGGGCGCCGCACGCTCCACGGCGAGGATCGTCGCCGGGTCCGTGGTGTCGAGCACGGTCAGCGGAAGGGCACCTTTCCCCGTCGGCAGCGTCCGCTGAAGCACGAGGGGGGCGAGGCTGCTGCCCCCCATGCCCATGTGCACCACGCGGCGGATCCCGGCGGCGCGCGCCTCCGCGGCGAACCTCCCGAGGGCGTCGAGGGCCTCTTCCATCTTGTCGGCCACGTGCAGCCAGCCGAGCGCCCCGCGGATGCCCGCCGCGACCTGCGGGTCGGACGTCCAGAGGCCGGGATCCCCCCGCCAGAGGCGCGCGGCAAACGCGTCCCGGTCGAGGCGCTCGAGCCCGGCCTCGACCAGCGGTGCCGCGGTGCCGAGATCCAGGCGCTGCCGGTCGACTCGGTCGTCCACCGCCGTGCGGCGTCGCTCCTCCAAGGTGGCCTCGAGGTGATCGAGGGCGGCGTTGAACTTTTCCACCCCCTCCCGCTCGAGTTGCGCGGTCACCGCTCCGAGATCGATCCCCACCTCGCCGAGGCGGGCCAGGACTCGGCGGGCGTCGTCCGGGCGCTCCCCCAACCGGGCCGCCGGTCGACCGTGATCCCGGTAGGCGTGAATCGTCTCGAGCGGGAGGGTATTGACGGTCTCCGCGCCGATCAGCGCCTCGACGTACATCACGTCCGGGTACGCGGGGTTCTTGGTGCTCGTGCTCGCCCACAACAGACGCTGCGGCCGGCCCCCGCGGGCGGCGATCGCCCGAAACCGCTCGCCCCGTCCGACGTCCGTGTACATCTGGTAGGCGACCTTGGCGCTGGCGATCGCCACCTGACCGCGAAGAAGCTTCGCGACTTCCCCTTTGGCCCCTCCGGCCTGGATCAGCCCCTCCAGCACGGGATCGACGAGCACATCGATACGGCTGAGGAAGAAGCTGGCGACCGAGGCGATCCGGTCGATGGGCTGGCCGGCCGCCACCCTGGCGTCGAGCCCGGCGAGGTAGGCCTCGGCGGCGTCCCGGTAGCGGTCGATGGCGAAGAGCAGGGTGACATTGACGTTGATCCCGCCGCGGGTCAGCTCCCGGATCGCCGGGATCCCTTCCGGCGTGGCGGGGACCTTGATCATCACGTTGGGGCGGGCGAGCGCGGCCCAAAACCGGCGCCCCTCGGCCACCGTCCCCGCGGTGTCGCGAGCCAAGTGGGGGGACACCTCGAGGCTGACAAACCCGTCGCCCCCCCCGGTCTCCTCGTAGACGGGGCGGAAGAGATCCGCCGCCCGCTGCACGTCCTCAATAGCCAGCGCCTCGTAGATCTGGTGCGCCGCCAGGCCTCGCCGGGCGAGGGCGCGGACCGCGTCATCATAGTCGTGGCTTCCGGCGATCGCCTTTTCGAAAATCGAGGGGTTGGCGGTCACGCCTCGCAGCCCGTCTTCCTCGATCAACTGCCGGAGTTCACCGGATTCGATCATCCCGCGACGCAGCAGGTCGAGCCAGACGCTCTGTCCGAACGCCTGAAGTTGGAGCAGCGGGTTGGTGGGCATCGCGAATCTCCTCCCCGGGGTCAACCGTCGCCCCGGCCCATCTTCTCCAAAACCTCCTTGATCACCACGGCCTGATTGTGGACGGGGTCGCGCGCTCCGTAGACGAGGGTGAGCGTTCCGCGCCGGGCCCGCCCCGCCAAATCCGCGAGCAGGGCGCGCTTCGCCACCAGCTCCCTGCCGTATCGCGTGCGGAACCCCGCCCATTTCGCCGGGTCGTGGCCGAACCACTTGCGCAGCCCGGTGCTTGGTCCCAGTTCCCCCAGCCAGGCATCGATCTTGAGCGTCGCCTTCGACACCCCCCGCGGCCAGACGCGATCGACGAGCACGCGGGCGCCGTCGGTGCGCGACGGTCGTTCGTAGGCCCGCTTCAGGAACACCCTCACCTCCCTCGTGCCGGCGCCCTCGGGCCGGGCCGATCCGAGGGGCCGGATGCGCCGCGGGCGCTTGGGGAGCGGGGTCCCGGACGTCGCGGGTGAGCGTCGTCCCCCGGTCGCGCGCGTCACGAAGCCCGCCGTTACTCCTCCCTGACCGGGGCGGCGAGAGCGTCCGCCACCACGGAGCGCGGCCATCGTGTTGACCCCGCGGACGCCCCTCGGCCGGCGATGTTGACCGCGGTGTGGTGACCGACCCCGGCGGCCTCGCCCCCCGCTCCGGCCGCGCGCGTCACGTCGCGTCCCCCGCGTAGATCTGCATGATCGTGCGCAGGAACCGGAGGGCCGCCGGCCGCGGGCGCTGGAACGAGTTGCGGCCGATGATCGAGCCGAACCCCCCACCCGCGCGGATCGCCCGCACCTCGTCGAACATCATCTCGTCCTCTTCCCGTGGCCCGCCGGAGAAGATGACGATGCGTCGTCCCGAGAACGTCGCCTGCACCACGTGCCGGACGCGGTCGGCAGGGGTGTCGATCGGAATCGCGTTCTGCGCGTAGACCGCGCGGGCCTGGGGCTCCTCGATATGGGCGGTCGGCAGCTTCACCTTGATGAGATGGGCGCCCAGTTGTGCGGCGATGTGGGCGGCGTAGGCGATCACGTCCACGGCGGTCTCTCCCTCTCGGCTGAGCCCCGAGCCCCTCGGGTACGACCAGACGACGACCGCGAGCCCCGCCGCCTTCGCCTCCTCGGCCACCTCACGGAGCTGCTGGTACATCGCCCGGCTCCTGGCCGATCCCGGGTAGATCGTAAATCCAACGGCGCAGCAACCGAGGCGCAGCGCGTCGCGGACGCTGGCGGTCAGCGCGGGCGCGGGGTCGCGTTCCTCGGTCAGGAGATCGTGGTTGTTCAGCTTGAGGATCAGCGGGATCTCGCCCGCGAACTCGGCCGCCCCGGCCTCGATGAACCCGAGCGGAGCGGCAAACGCGTTGCACCCGGCTTCGATCGCCAGGGCGAAATGGTAGCGCGGATCGTAGCCGGGAGGGTTCGGGGCGAAGCTCCGGGCGGGTCCGTGCTCAAACCCCTGATCCACGGGGAGGATGACGAGCCGTCCCGTCCCCCCCAACACGCCGTGGGTCAGGAGTCGTGCGAGGTTTGCGAGCGTCCCGGGGTTGTCGCTCCGATACCACCCCAGGATCTCCCGTACTCGGGTCGGGTGCTGCATCGGGCTCCCCTCCCTCCTGGCGCGGCGGAATGGCCGCGGACTCTCCGACAATCGTCAAAGAACAACGCTCGGTCCCGCGGCGGGAATTCCGCGCCTTCCTCCTCAGCGCGCGGTCCGCGATTTGAGGAACGCGATCAGCGCATCGAGTTGCTCCGGGGTGAGGTTTCCGGCGAACGCCGGCATATTGGTCCCCCCGTTGAGGATCCGCCAGGTCAGTTCCTCCGGCGTCAGCCGATCGCCGACCGTGGTGAGGTCCGGCCCCCGCGTGCCGCCGTACCCCGCGATCGTATGGCAGTACTCGCACCCCTTGTCGTAGAACAGCCGCCCTCCCCACGCAACGGGTTGGGCCGTCGTCCCGACGATCCGCGCCGGGATCGGTCCGGCGGAGAACACCGGGGACCAGGGCGACCTCGCCCCGGCAATCCACAGGGTGCCGATCATGAGGCAGGTCAGGAACACGAATCCAATCGCCCATGGGCGGCGGGCGGGGCTGCGCTCCCCGCGGTTGGAGACGGCGGGCACGAGCAACAGCACGGCCAACGCCACCAGCGGCGCCAGGACCATCACGGGGGTCTCGATCGCCGGCGGGAGCAGCGCCAGCAACCCGAAGTACCACAGCAGGTACCAATCGGGCCGGGGGTCCGCTTGGATGATCGTCGGGTCCGGCGGGTTGCCGAGTTCCGGGGGGCCCAACACGACCGCCGCAAAAGCGATCGCGGCGATGACGCCGACCCCGAAGAGGAGGTCCCGCCACGCCGCATCCGGCCAGAACGGCCGCCCCTCGCGGCTGAGCAACGCCCGGTACCAGGCCCGATACGTCCGCGGATCGAGGACCCGCCCGGCGCGGGGGGGCTCCGAGATGCCGTGGCGCAGCACCAACCAGAGGTGCACGCCGATGAACACAAAGATCACCGCCGGGATGAAGAACACGTGGAAGGCGAAAAACCGGCTGAGCGTCTGCCCGCCCCAGGTGTCCCCGGCCAGCAGGAACCGCGCCAGGGCCGGGCCGATCAGCGGGATCCGCCCCGTCTGCTCGGCGGCGACGGCAATCGACCACACCGCGGTCTGATCCCACCGCAGCAGCTGACCGGTAAACGCGATGATGATCGTCACCACAAACAGGACCACGCCCGTGAGCCAGTTCGCCTCTCGTGGAAACTTGTAGGCCCCCATCAAAAAGGTGCGCGCCATGTGGACGCCGATCAGCAGGACCATCGCCGAGGCGCCAAAGTAGTGCATCCCGCGCAGAAGCCTCCCGAACGGCGCCTGATGGGTGATGAACTGCAGCGTATCGTAGGCGTTCGCCGTCGAGGGAATGTAGGCCAGCGCCAGCGCGATCCCGGTCGCCACCTGCACGAGGAACGCGAAGAGCGTCGCGCTGCCAAAGATGTAGTACCAGCGGGCGTCGGGCGGCACCGGGTGTTTGAGCACGGGACCGAGGATGTCCGACACCCCTATCCGATCGTCGAACGCGCGCCAGGCGCGCTTCAGCACTCCCATCCGCATCACGTCGTGATCGGAATCGGGCTCGTCTGGATCTCGACCTGTCCGTTGCGCACCCGCACCGGGTACTGCGACAGCGGCTTCGGTGGGGGGCCGGCGGCGACCGTGCCGTCCTTGTAGTACACGCCGCCGTGACACGGGCACATGAACAGGTCGGCACCGGGAAGCCACCGCACCGGGCACCCCAGGTGGGTGCAGTGCACCGAAAATGCGACGAAGTGGTCCTCCGACTCCCGCCGCAGCCACGCCGCGGTCTGCGCGACGATCCCCGCCCACGGCAGCGGCGAGGAATCGGGAAAGTCGACCTTGACCGTCTCTCCGATTCGGAACCCGTCCGCCGCGCCGACCGGCCGCCACACCTGAACCTGCCGCTCGAACAGCGGCGCGAGCAGGAACCCGACGATCGGCACGGCGACGATCGCGGCGCCGAGCGCGCCGAGGGCCACGCTCACCCGGGTCAGGGCCTCGCGCCGGCCCGGGGGCGCGGCCGACTCCGCCGGTGGGGAGGCGGGACGGTTACCGTTCACGGCGCAGCTCCCCGATCCATCCGAGTGCGGCCACGCCCAGGAGGACCGCCCCGGCGCCAGCGACCAGGTACGCGGTGACGACACCCCAGAGGAGCAGGACGATCCCCAGCGCCGCCCAGATCGGCACCAGCGTCCGGCTGGGGAGCCGTTCCGGCTTCGCCGCGGTCCACCCCTCGCGCCCCGGCGGCGCCGGGGAGGGGGCGCCCTGCGGGAGCCCCCCGCGCACGGTGCGATCATCCGCCATGGTCACCCCTCCGCCGTTGCGGTCATCCGACCAGCGCCCAGAGATAGATCAGGCCGTAGATCACGATCCAAACCGCATCGACGAAGTGCCAGTAGAGGGTCACCACTTCCACCCCCGCGGATCTCGGCCCGGGGAACTGCCCGACGGCCGCCAGGGTGAACAATACGGCAAGCAGGATCAACCCGACGAGGACATGCAGCCCGTGAAAGCCGGTCAGCGTGAAGAACGTCGTCCCGAACAGGTCCCGGCTCACCGTCACGTTCGCGTGGACGAGCGCGAGCCACTCCCGCCCCTGACCGACCAGGAACAAGGCGCCGAGGGCGATCGTCACGGCCAGCCACCCGGCGAGGGCGGCGGGACGGCGGCGTTCCAGGCTCTTTCCCCCCCAGTAGAGCGTCACGCTGCTCCCGATCAGGCACAGCGTGTTCACGGCGGCGCGACCCGGCGCGAGCACGCGCGCCGCCACGACGCCCGTGTGCGCCGCCGCGTGGTAGTACACGTAGGCCAGGATCAGCATCAGGAAGAACACGCCCTCGGTCCCAATGAAGAGCAGCATCCCGAGTCGGGGGGCGGGGATCGCCGTGCGGCCGGCCGCTCGCTGCGACCCGCCTCCCCGGGCCGGGGCCGCTCGGTCGGGATGCTCCAGGTCCCACAACGGACGTCGGCCCCGCACCGGCGGCACCAGATCGAAGTTGTGCTCGGGGGGCGGTGACGGTGTTGCCCACTCCAAGGTCCAGGCGTGCCACGGATTCTCGCCGGCGGGCCGCCCGGATCGCAGGCTGGCGGCGACGTTCCAGAGGAACACCAGCACCGAGAACGCCAGGAGATAGGCCCCGACCGTCGAGATCATGTTGAACGTTCCCCAGTACGGGAGCGCGGGGTACGTGAACACCCGCCGGGGCATCCCCATCAACCCCAGGAGGTGCTGGATCATGAAGGTCACGTTGAACCCCACAAACGTCAGCCAGAAGTGCCACTTTCCCCACGACTCCCACAGCATCCGACCGGTCATCTTCGGAAACCAGTAGTACACTCCCGCGAACATCGCGAACGCGGTGCCGCCAAAGAGCACGTAGTGCATGTGGGCCACCACGTAGTAGGTGTCCTCGACCTGCCAATCGATCGGCACGGCGGTGAAGCTCACGCCGGTGATCCCCCCGATCGTGAACATGGCGAGGAAGGCCAGTGCAAACAACATCGCGGTCGTCAACCGAATCGCCCCGCCCCACATCGTCGCGCACCAGTTCAGCACTTTGATCCCCGTCGGGATCGCGATCAGCATGCTGGCCACGGCGAAAAAGAGGTCGGCCGACCGCCCCAGTCCCACCGCGAACATGTGGTGCGCCCACACCGTCAGGCTGAGAAACGCGATCGCCGCGGTCGAGGCGGCCACGAACTCGTAGCCGTAGATGGACTTGCGCGAGAAGACGGGGATGACTTCGGAAATGATCCCGAAGGCGGGGAGGACCATGATGTAGACCTCGGGGTGGCCGAACGCCCAAAAGTAGTGCTGCCAGAGGACCGCCGATCCTCCCGTTTGGGGGGCGAAGAAGTGTGCGTTGAGCAGCCGATCGATCAGGAGCATCACGAGCGACGCGTTCAGCACCGGCAGGGCGCACAGGATCAGGATGGAGTTGACGAGCACCATCCATGTGAACAGCGGCAGCCGGGTCATGGACATGCCGGGGGCGCGGAGCGTCAGGATCGTGACGATGAGGTTGATCGAGGCGGCAACGGTGCCGATGCCGGTCGCCAGCAACCCCAGCGCCCAGTAGTCCACCCCCGTCGTCGTCGCGTAGGGTTTCTCGCTGAGCGGTGCGTAGCTGAACCACCCGGCGTCGGGAGCCCCTCCCGCCAGGAAACTGTAGTAGAGCAGCAGCCCGCCGAACACCAGCAGCCAGAGGCTCAGCGCGTTCATGCGCGGGTAGGCGATGTCGCGCGCGCCGATCTGGAGCGGGACGAGATACGTCGCCAGCCCGATCAGCATCGGCATCACCACGAGGAAGATCATCGTGGTCCCGTGCATGGTGAAGAGTTGATTGTACGCCTGCGGGCCGAGCATCGTGTTGTTGGGGACGGCGAGCTGGGTGCGAATCAAGAGCGCTTCGATGCCGCCGACGACGAAGAACACGAACGTGCTGATCAAATACATGATGCCGATCTGCTTGTGATCGAGGGAGGCGATCCACCGGTAGAGCCCCGCGCCCTCCGCCGCCGCGGGAGGAGAAACCGCGCCCGCAAAGGCCGCGGAGCCTTCGCTCATCTCAGGGTCTCCAGGTAGGCGACCAGCGCCCGCACGTCGGCGGCGCTGAGGTGGAAATTGGGCATCAGGCTCCCGGACTTGACCGACTGCGGATCGGCGAGCCACCGGGCCAGGTCGGCGGGGGTGTTTTCCAGCAGCCCCGCGGCCAGCGTCTGGCGGCTGGCGACGTGGCTGAGATCGGGGCCGATCCCGGTCCCGTGGCAGCGGCCGCAGGTGTCTTCTTGGTAGAGCTGCACGCCCACGGCCGCCTCCGGACCCGGCGGGGGCGGCGGGGGTTGGCGCTGCTGCTGCACCCAAGCCGCGAACGCCGCGGCCGGTTCGGCGATCACCCGAATTCGCATCCAGGCGTGCTGGGCGCCGCAAAACTCGGCGCAGGCGCCCAGGTACACGCCGGGCCTATCGGCCTGGAGCCAGATGTCGGTGGGATAGCCCGGGGTGAGGTCCATTTTGCGCGCGAGTTGCGGGATCCAAAAATCGTGGATGACGTCGGCCGAGATGAGGTGGACGAGCACCGCCCGATCGGTCGGGATGTGGATCTCGTTCGCGGTCACGATCCCCTGACCGGGGTAGCTCACCTCCCACCACCACTGGTGCCCGGTGACCACGAGATCCGGGATGCGCCGTCCGGCCGGCGGATCGACGATCCGCATCGTGATGACCGTCGCCACGAAGATCGCGAGGAGCAGGATGCCGGCGCCGACGACCCAGGCGATCTCCGCCCTCGGCGACGCGGGACCCTGTCGCGGTTCCGCACGCCCCGGGCGGTCGCGAAACCGGACGACCGCCACGACGATCAGCCCGGCGATGAGCAAGAACACGGCGCCTCCAAGCGCCAGCACGAAGACGAACAGGTTCCAGGTCGCCTGAGCCTGGGGAGACGCGGGGTTCGGGAGGGGACCGATCGGCACCGGCGGACCTTTCCATGCGCGCACGGGCACCGCGCTAGCCTTTGTTTCGATGCGCGGTCCCGCCTCCCTTTTATGTCAAAGTGGCTGTCGAATAAGACATGGCAAGAGGTGCCACTTTCGGGGAGAAGATCATGCCTCCCTTGCGGCTTGACCGCCTGAGAGAGACTATCTCTCCCCGGGACCGCCGGGGACGCCCGAAGAGGTATAGACTCGGATCGGGTGTGAACTAGGGGTGGAACGTCATGAGGGGGCCCGACCGATGCCGCCGGATGTGGGATTCCATTGGGACATGCTCAACGACTTCGACCGCAACGCCGCGTACCGGACGGCGATCGCCCGCACGGTCCCCGGTCGAACCGTTTACGATCTTGGCGCGGGCATCGGCCCGATGTCGTATTATGCCCTCGCCGCCGGCGCGCGGCGCGTCTACGGGTTTGAGATCGACCGCACCATCTACCCGTACCTGAAGCGTCTCCGCAGGACGTTCCCGAACTTCGTACCGCTGCCGCGAAGCGTGCTCCGTGGCCGCCTGCCGGCGGACCCGCCGGAGGTGATCGTCTGTGAGATGTGGTCGTCATGGCTGACCGCGTGGCCGATGGTCGCCGCGCTCGCCAGGGTGCTCCGCCGATCCCCGCGGGCGGCGGTGATCCCGGCGCGCGCGCATCACATCGTGCAGCTCGTCCGGATGGGCCACCGTTCCGGACTCCCCACGCAGGTTGCCCCCGGGTCCACCGCCTCCTCGTTCGGCGAGCCGTGGGCCACCGCGGAAATGTCGCTGCCGGTCCTCGCCTGCGTCACGGACTTCCAGAGGAAGATCGACCCGGTCAATCGCACGGTCTCGCTGACCCCGCTGGCCACGGGGGTCGCGAACGCGGTCCGGCTGTACAGCTACGAGGAGGTGTCGGACGGACGGATTCTGCCGCGGCTCGGGACCCGGGGGGACGAGCTGCTGCACTGGATCGTGCCGACGCGGGTAGAGCGCGGCCGCCGCGTGCGGCTCAGGATCCGGCACCGTTGGGATGAAGGACTTTGGGTCGGGGTGGAGCGGCCGCGGTGAACCATTCGGGCTCCCGCGGTGCCGCGGCCCGCAGCTCCCGAACCCGAGGCATCAAGTGGGTGCCCTCCCGAGTGGTTCCGGCTATCCCCCTCTGTCGGCCTCCGCGGCCGCAGAGCCAACCGGGGCTGTGCCGTCCCCGTCCGGAGTCCGGGCTCCCAATGTGGACCTGTTGGATCGGAGCTACAAGGCTCGCGCGCACCGCCGGAGCCGCTTCGATGATAGCATCACGCCGGGGGCATCTTCAACCGGATGTGCGCCTCGTCCAGCGCCTCCACCTCGACCGGTGACGGCGCCCCGGTCATCAGATCCGCCGCGCTCTGGGTCTTGGGGAAGGCGATCACCTCGCGGATCGTTTCCTGGCCGGCGAGCAGCATCACGATCCGATCGAGCCCCACCGCGATCCCGCCGTGCGGGGGCGCTCCATACTGAAACGCATCCAGCAGAAACCCGAAGCGCTCCCGCGCCGCCGCGTCGGAAATCCCCAGGACTTGAAACAGCCGGGCCTGGAGTTCCTGTCGGTGGATCCGAATGCTTCCCCCGCCGAGCTCCACCCCGTTCAGCACCAGATCGTAGGCTTTGGCCCGCGCACGGAGCGGATCGCGGTCCAGCAGCGGCAGATCCTCGTCCAGCGGCGCCGTGAACGGGTGGTGCACCGCGACCAAACGGTCGGCGTCCTGCCCGTGCTCCAGCAACGGGAACTCCACCACCCACACAAACGCCAGTCGGTCGGTCAAGAGCCCCAACCGCCGGCCGAGCTCGAGCCGCAGCCGCCCCAAGGCCAGGCTCGCCTGGCGGGGAGCGTCGGCCACGAGCAGCAGGAGATCCCCGGGCGTCGCCGCCAGCCGTTCGCGGAGCGCCGCCAACTGTGACGGGTCGAGGAAACGTGCCACCGGCCCCCGGGCCCCTTCCCCATCCAGGTGGACGGGAACGAGCCCCGGCGCGCCGGCGCCCTTCGCCACCTCTTCCAATTGCTGTACTTCCCGCCGGCTGTAGCCGGCCGCTCCCGGCACGCGGATCCCCCGGACCGCCCCGCCTGCGCCGACCGCCCTGGCGAAGACCTGAAATTCGCTGTGGCGGAAGAGATCGGAGCAATCGACGATCTCCATGCCGAATCGAACGTCCGGCTTGTCGCTCCCGTATCGATCCATCGCCTCGGCGTAGGTCATCCGGGGAAACGGGTGCCGGACATCGACGTCGACCGCGTCCCGCACCGCCGCCGCAACCACCGCCTCGGCGAGTTGGATCACATCATCGACCCCGACAAACGACATCTCGATGTCGATCTGGGTGAACTCCGGCTGGCGGTCGGCGCGGCCGTCTTCGTCGCGGAAGCACCGCACGATCTGAAAGTACCGCTCCACCCCGGCGACCATCAGCAGCTGCTTGAAGATTTGCGGGGATTGGGGGAGCACGTAAAATTTGCCCGGGTGCAGGCGGCTGGGCACGAGAAAATCCCGCGCCCCCTCCGGGGTGCTCTTGATCAGCATCGGCGTCTCGATCTCCAGGAATCCCTCCGCGCTGAGATGATCGCGCACGGCCTTTGCCAGGCGGTGGCGGAGCGCCAGATGCCGGTACATCGCCGGCCGCCGCAGATCGAGGTACCGGTACTTTAGGCGGACGGATTCGTCGACCCCGACCGCGTCGGCGATCGGAAAGGGCGGCGTCTCCGCCATGTTGAGCACGCGGAGATCGCGGACCCGCACCTCCACCTCACCGGTGGCGAGTTTGGGGTTGGCGGTCCCGGCGGGGCGGTCGCCCACGATCCCCCGCACGGCGAGCACGTACTCGCTGCGGACCTGGGCGGCCACCGCGGCGGCCTCCGGGGCCTCCTGGGGGTTGCAGACGACCTGCGTGATCCCCTCGCGATCGCGGAGGTCGATAAAGATCAGCCCGCCGAGGTCGCGCCGGGTCTGCACCCATCCCATCAGCGTGACCAGCCGGCCCACATCGGCCCGGCGGAGACCGCCGTTGGTGTGGGTCCGCCGCCAGTCGCCGAGCTCGTGACTCATCCGGATCCCTTTCCGACCACCCGGGCCCGCACCCGCGCCGCCAGCACCTCGGACAGCGCCTCCAGCGCGACCTCGTCTTGGGCCCCCGTTCCCATCTCGCGGACGCCAGCCACCCCCCGCCGGAGCTCCTCCTCCCCCAGCACCACGGCGAAGGTCGCCTCCAGACGGTCCGCCTGTTTCATCTGGGCCCGCAGCCCGCGCGCCATCACATCGGTGTCCACGGCGAGGCCGCTCGCACGGAGCCGATCCGCCAGCGCGAGCGCGCGCGCCGTCTCCGCGCCGGCCGTGGCGATGTAGGCGTCCACCGGGGGTGGCTCCGCGGGGAGGCCCCGTTCCTCGTCGAGCGCGAGCAGCAGTCGTTCGACCCCCAACCCGAACCCGACGCCCGGGGTGGGCGGCCCGCCGAGCTGTTCGGCAAGCCCGTCGTACCGCCCGCCCCCGAAGACGGCACTCTGCGCCCCCAGCCTGCCCGAGTAGACCTCGGCCGCGGTCCGGGTGTAGTAGTCGAGCCCTCGAACGATGCGCGCATCGAGCGCGTAGCGGATCCCGATCGCTCCCAGGTGCGCCTGCACCCCCTCAAAGTGAACCCGGCAGTCGTTGCAGAGGTACGAGAGGATCGGCGGAGCGCCGCGGACGATCTGCTCGTCCCGCTTGCAATCCAGGAGGCGCAGCGGATTGGTTTCGAAGCGCCGCTGACAATCCTCGCACATCTCGGCGAGGTGCGGGCGAAAGTAGTCCCTCAGCACCTGGACGTAATGGGGCCGACACACGGCGTCTCCGACGCTGTTGAGATGGACCTCGACGTCCGCCACCCCAAACGACTCCACCAGGCGCACGCCGAGGCTCAACACTTCCGCGTCCGCGGCGGGGTCGGAACTCCCGAGCACCTCAGCGCCGAACTGCGTGTGCTGCCGGTACCGCCCCGCCTGCGGCCGATCGTAGCGGAAGATCGGGCAGATGTAGTAGACCTTAACGGGCAACCCGGCGGCGCCGAGGTTGTGCTCAAGAAACGCCCGCATCACCGGCGCGGTGCCCTCCGCGCGGAGGGCCAGGGTCCGCCCGCCCCGGTCGAGGAACGTGTACATCTCCTTGTCCACAATGTCGGTCCCGCTGCCGATCCCGCGCTGGAACACCTCGGCGTGCTCGACAACGGGCGTCCGGATCTCGCGGTAGCCGTACCGGCGAGCAAGATCTCGCATCCCGGCCTCGACACGACGCCACCGGCCAACGTCTGCGGGCAAGATGTCCTGCATCCCCCGCGGCGCCTTCACGACCATCCTGGGTCTCCTCCTGTGGAAATCCCGACAAAAAACCCGTTCGCGGTGAGGACTACCTGCTCACCGTCGACGGGACCGCCCTTCCCCGCTGTCGCCCGGCTCGATCGAGTCGGGCAGGTTGCGCACATTGTACCGGCCGTTCTTCGGCGCTGTCAAATCCCGCGCGTCCCGGCGTGTGGCCCAGACCGATCCGAGCGTGCCACCCACCACCACCGCGGTGAAGAAGACCACCGCCTCGGCACGATCCAGAACGTTCGCCGCGGCCAGCACCCATCCACGGGCGCGCATCCACGCCGCGGCCCCCGCCAAAATGGCGAGCGGCACCGCCGCGCGGCGCAGCCACAGGCTCCCCAGCGCACGGCCGGCGGCGAGGAGCCACCCCGCGAGCACCAGCAGCCCGCCGAGCAGCATCGTCGACGGCGGAAGCGCCCGCGCCAGCTTTCCAATCACCGAGGCCGGCAGGTATCGCTCCGCTCCCGCAAACACCGCCCCGGCGGTGAACACGAAGAGCAGCGTTCCCCCGACGCTGCCGGCAACCCCACGCCCCGCGGGGATCGGGCGCGCCGCACCGAGCGCGGCGACGACCATCCCCTGGAGGATCAGCGGCGCGAGGAGCACGGCCGGGATCATCCCCCAGGTCACCGCGTCCCAGCTCGCCCGCGGGAACAGGTCCAGCAGCACCCGAAGCCACCCGACGCGGGCCGCGGCGGCCAACCCCCACGCCCCCACCGCGCCCGCGGCGGCCCCGCAGGCGGCGAGTTCCAAAACCTCCGTGCGCGGCTTCATCGCTCCCGGCTGTCCAGCATGAGGGTGACCGGTCCGTCGTTGTGAATCGCCACGGTCATGTGGGTCCGAAACCGGCCCGGCACGACGCGCAGGCCCGTTGCCTCAAGCGCGCGGTTGAACTCGAGGTACAGCGGCTCCGCGGTCTCCGGTGGGGCGGCTCTCGAGAAGCCCGGCCGCCGGCCGCCGCTCGTATCGGCGTACAAGGTAAACTGGGAGATGCTGAGGATCTCCCCGCCAACCTCGAGCGCCGACCGGTTGAGTCGGCCGGCCTCGTCCTCAAAGATGCGGAGGTGTGCCACCCGCCGCGCGAGATGCCGTGCCGCCTCGAGGGTATCCTCCACCCCCACCCCGAGCAGCACCACCAGCCCGGGCCCGATCTGACCGACCAGCTCCCCGGGATCGTCCGCCGCTTCGGTGGGAGAGGTGCCGCGCACGCGCACGTCGGCGCGGCGCACCCGCTGCAGGAGAGCTCGCATCGGCCGGGCTTAGCGCGCGTGCCGCCGCAGCGCGGCCGCGGTCCGTTCGATGTCCTCGACGGTGTTGTAGAAGTACGGCGATAGGCGCACGACTCCGGGCCGCTGATCGACGATGATGTGCTCCCGCGCCAGCGCCGCGACCGTCGCGGGAGGATCGGGGACGGGGACGGTGATGATGCCAGCGTGCGCGGCGACATCGCCAACCAGGCGCGGCTCCAGCCCGATGCCCCGCACCGCTTCGACCAGGGCCGCGGTCAATTCCATCTGGCGCGCGCGCAGTCGGGTCGGGGATACTTCGTGGACGTACTCCAGCCCCGCCCGGCCGGCGTGGACGGCCGCGATCGCGGGGGTGCCCCCTTCAAGCCGGCGGGCCCCATCCGCGTACGCAAAGTGGGTGATATCGAACGCGAACTGATCGCGGTGGGCAAACCACCCCACCACGCCGGGGCGCAGCGACGCCTGCAGGTCGCGGCGTGCATAAAGGTACGCGATCCCCGGACCCCCAAGGAGCCACTTCAGCCCGCCCGTCACGAGAAAGTCCACCCCGGCGGCGCGCACGTCGAACGGCAGTTGACCGATCGACTGATAGGCGTCGACCAGCAGGAGGGCGCCGTGGCGGTGCGCCATTCGCGCCAGGGCGGCCACGTCCTGGATTGCCCCGCTCTGAAAATAGACGTGCGAGGTGGCCACCAGCTGCGTCCGCTCGTCGATCGCGCGCTCGAAGCGCTCCAGCGGCACCGTAAGGCCGTCCGGGCTGTGGACGAAAGTCACCTCCACCCCGGCGGCGTGTTTGGCCAGCCACTGATAGGGGACGGTGGGGAAATCGATGTCCGCGACCACGACCCGCGGGCGCGTGCGATAGTCGAAACAACTCGCCACCGCCGATACCGCTCCCGTAATTGACGGGAACAACGCCACGTCTTCCGCCCCGGCGCCGATGAGGCGGGCGACCGAGCCGCGCAGGTCGTCCAGCTCCTTCCACCAGGGTCCGTACCAGGCGGAGGCGCCCATCGACGCCCAGAGGTCGAGGCACCGCTCGACGGCGTGCCGCACCCTCATCCCGAGCGCGCCGAGCGAGCACGAATTGAGGTACGTGGCCTCGCGAAAGATCGGGAACTCATCCCGATAGGCCCCCCACGACGGGGCCTCCTCGGCGATCGCCCCGCCGCGCGCCGGGGAAGGTTCCGGGACCACCTGGGTCACCGGCCCGACCGCCCCTTGCGCCCCGATTCCGGACGCGGCGCCCGGGCCGGCTCGGCGGCGGGCTGCCCCGCCGGCACGGCGGTGATCCGGGCGCGGGGGCGCAGGCGCCGCAGCCGGGATCGAACCTCATCGAAGGTCTCCTCGCGCTTCGGGAACGCGAAGCGGACGTAGTGCCGCCCCAGTGCGGGATCGTGGAAGAAGGAGGACCCCGGCACGGGGGCCACCCCCACCTCCTTGATCAGGTGCATCGTAAATTGGTAGTCGTCGTCGAACCCAAACGGCGTGATGTCGCAGATGATGTAGTAGGCCCCCGAGGGCACGAGGCACCGGAACCCGGCGTCTTGGAGGATCCCCAGGAGCGTGTCGCGCTTGCGCTGATACATCACCGACAGGTTGTCGTAGTACTCCCGCGGCAGCCGCAGCGCGGTGACCCCGGCCTCCTGCAGCGGGGCCGCCGCCCCAACGGTGAGGAAGTCGTGCACCTTCCGGATCACGTCCGCGATCGGGCCGGGAGCGATCGTCCACCCCACGCGCCACCCGGTGACGCTGTAACTCTTCGACATGCTGTTCACGATGACGGTGCGCTCGGCCATCCCCGGGAGGGTCGCCACGCTGAGATGCGGCTGCCCGTCGTAGCGGATGTGCTCGTACACCTCATCGGTGATCGCCAACAGGTTATGTGTCCGGCAGAGCTCGGCGATGATCTCCAGCTCGGCCCGGCTGAAGACTTTCCCGGTGGGGTTGTGCGGGGTGTTGATGATGATCGCCTTGGTGCGGGGAGTGATCGCGTCCCGGAGTTGTGCCGGGTCAAACGGGAACCCCGGCTCCAGCCGCAGTTGAACGAACCGCGGCACCGCGCCCGACAGTTTGGTGTCCGGGCCGTAGTTCTCGTAGAACGGCTCGAAGACGACCACCTCCTCGCCGGGGTTGACCGTGGCCAGGAGCGTCGCCATCATCGCCTCCGTCGCCCCGCAGGTCACCGTGATGTGGCGTTCCGGATCCGCGGTGATCCCGTTGAACCAACGGACCTTCTCGGCGATCGCCTGCCGAAAGTTCGGCGCTCCCCAGGTGATCGCGTATTGATTGTAGCCCTGCGCGAGCGCCCGGGCCGCCGCGTCGAGGAGTTCCTTCGGTGCCGGGAAATCCGGGAATCCCTGGGCGAGGTTGATTCCGCCGTGCTCCATGGCGAGCCGGGTCATCTCCCGAATCACCGATTCCGTGAACACCTCTACCCGAGCTGCCGTCTCGATCATCGCCGCCTCCTCCACCCTGAATCGCCCCGCGGTCCTCCGGGGGATCGCCCCCCGGTCGCCCGCGTGCGGGGACCCCGTGCGCACGACCGCTAGTGCGGCACGACGCGCTCGACGTTGTAGACTTCCGGCACCCGGCCGATGCGCTGCATCACCGCGGTGAGTTGCGTGACATTCCCGATGTCCACGACGAGGTTGACGATGCCCACCTTGTCCTTCCGGACTCGGGCGTTCACCGAGACCACGTTCGTCTTCGTCTCGGTCACCGCAGCCAGGATGTCCTTGAGCAGGCCGACCCGGTCGAGCGCTTCGATCTCGACCTCCACCTGGTAGGTGCCGTCCGGTGAGGCCTCCCACTCCACCTCGACCAACCGCTCCGGCTGCCCCCGCAGGAACTGGATGTTCGGGCAGTCCGCCCGGTGAATGCTCACCCCGCGACCGCGCGTGATGTACCCGAGCACGCGATCCCCCGGCAAGGGGCTGCAACACCGCCCAAACCGCATCAAGACGTTGTCGACCCCCCGCACCCGAATCCCGTGCGCGGTCTGGGACGGCGGCGACGCGGCCGTGGGGAGCGCCGGCGCCTCCTCCACGACGGGCCGCTCGCCGCGCAGGGCCTGCACCACCTGCAGGAGCGAGACATCGCCGTTGCCCACCGCGGCCAAAAGCTCCTCCTCGTCGGGGAGCCCGAACTCGGCGGCGGCCTCGCGGAGCCGTTCCGGCCGAAGGGCGGCGACGCTCCCGAACCGGCGCAGTTCCTTCTCCAGGAGATCCTTGCCGCGCAGAATGTTTTCGTCGTGTCGCTCCCGCTTGAACCACTGGCGGATCTTCGTGCGGGCGTTGCTGGTCTGGACGAACGCCAGCCAGTCTCGGCTCGGGCCGGCGCTGCTCTTGTTGGTGGAGATCTCCACGATGTCCCCGGACTGCAGCCGGTGGCTCAGCGGGACCAAGCGTCCGTTCGCCTTCGCGCCCACGGTGTGGTAGCCGACATCGGTGTGAATGCGAAAGGCGAAGTCGATAGGGGTCGCCCCCGCGGGGAGGTCGATGACGTCGCCTTTTGGCGTAAAGACGAACACCTCGTTCTGAAACAGGTCGATCTTGACCGAGTGGACGAACTCGCGGGGATCCTGAAGGTCCTGGTGCCACTCCAGCAACTGTCGGAGCCACGAAAGCTTCTGCTCGAATCCGGGATCGGCCTTCTTGCCGCCCTCCTTGTACCGCCAGTGCGCGGCGATCCCGTTCTCGCCGGCGTGGTGCATCTCCGCCGTCCGGATCTGAATCTCCAGCGGCTGGCCCTCGCAGATCACCGCGGTGTGCAAGGATTGGTACCCGCTGGTCTTGGGGGCGGCGATGTAGTCGTCCACCTCGCCGGGGATCGGCGTCCACAGCGAGTGCACGACGCCGAGGGTCTCGTAGCACTCCCGGACATCGTTGACCACCACCCGGATCGCCAGCCGATCGTAGATCCGGCCCACCCCTTGCCCTTGATATTTCGGCCGCTGCATCTTTTGGTAGATGCTGTAGACATGCTTCGGGCGTCCGGTGATGCGGCTCTGGTCCACGCGGATTCCCGCGCGGTTCAACTCGCGGTGGAGCGTCTCCACCACGCTGGCCAGCACCACCACCTTCTCCTGGCTGGCGCGCTCGAGTTCGCCGGCGATCTCCCGGTAGGCCTCCGGCTGCAGGACCGCGAACGCCCGGTCCTCCAACTCGCGCTTGATGCTCCCGATGCCGAGCCGTTCGGTCAACGGCGCGTAGATCTCCAAGGTCTCGTTCGCCGTGCGCTTCTGCTTCCACTCCGGGAGATACTCGATCGTGCGCAGGTTGTGGACGCGGTCGGCCAGCTTGATCAGGATGATCCGGATGTCGTTAGCCATCGCCAGGAACATCTTGCGGAGGTTCTCCGCCTGGCGCTCTTCCCGGCTCTTCCACTCGATCCGGCCGAGTTTGGTCACCCCGTCCACCAGCCCCGCGACCTCCGGGCCGAATTTGTCGCGGATCGCCTCGATCGTGTGCGCGGTGTCCTCGGGAACGTCGTGCAGGAGGGCCGCCGCGATCGTTACCGCGTCCAGGCGAAGGTCGGCGAGGAGCGACGCGACGGCGACACTGTGGTTGACGTACGGCTCACCGGAGGCACGGGTTTGGTCGGCGTGGGCCTCCTGCGCGAACAGGTAGGCCCGCCGGATCAGCTCCAGATCGGCGTGCGGCGTCAGCTGTTTGACACGGGCCAACAGCTGAACGGCATCGGGGGGAAGGTTCTCCTCGGTGCTGCCCCGGGTGAGATGAAATCGCTTCATCGCCGCCGTCCCGGCGCCCCCGGGCCGCTTGTTCGAGGGGCGGCCGGGCCTCGCCCGGTCCACGTCGCCAACCCGCAACCGCCGCCCACTAGCCTGCGCCAGCCGCCCCGGCGGCGACCTGGAGCAACTCGAACCCCGTCGCGCGAACCGCCCAGCGCGCGAATGCGTCGAACGCCTCGCGCTCGCGCATCCCCTCCCGGAAGCGCAGCGACGCCCCGAGATCTCGCCGACCCACATCGAGCAGCTGCATCTCGAGTCGCGCGTCCACCATCTCCCGGGTCGCGAGCCCCGCCTCCTCGAAGATCACCGCCGCCGCGTCGACCGTCGCTGGGGTCAGGTGCGGCAGCGCACCGCTGAGCGCCGCCCACGTCGCGTCATCCGGCCAAGCGAGCGGTGCGTCACCGCGCCACCCTCGCAGCACCCGGTAGATCGCGGCCAGGATCTCCCGGTCCGGGGCGCGGGCGGCCAACTCGCGGCGCCTCGCGTCAATCTCGTTCGTGCCGAAAAGCACCGTCAGCGCGAGCGGGCGCGTCTCGAACCCCATCGAGCCAAGCGCCTCCGAGAATCGCGCCCGGTCCGGGGGAAGCGCGGCGATCATCACCTGGCGCACGTCCGCGGGGAGCATTTCTTCATCGAGCGCCGACGTGGCCACCAGGATTCCCAACCGGCTCTCCTGGAAAGCATGCGCCACAATCTGGCGAACGCGCGCGGGAAGTCCACCGTGCAGGTACCCGACTTTCGAGGATCGATCGCGAGCGCGCTCGCGCAGGTGCCGCGCCAGACGCACGCACTCTGCCCTCCCGCCGGCATAAATGAGAGTCTTCTCGTCTCGGCTAAGGGCTTCCTCCATCACGCCGAGGGCCCCGGGGGTGTTGCGGCGATCGACCACCCGCAGGGCCGCTCTGAGGGCCGGATCGGAAATCACTTCCGCGCCCGGATAGAGGCGAGCCAGCGTGTCGCGCGGAGCGGGCGCGGTCACCGCCAGCACGGGCCGCCCACCGAACATTTCCGCGACCGCCCCCGTCTCCGCCGCCACCCCGTCCATCAGGACCGCGGAGACCCGCTCGGCGTGGCCCCCCACCCACCCGCCGGTCACGGCCTCGGCACTCGCCACAAGCACGTCCACCCCGCCGGCCCGAAGCGCCGCCGCGACCCGTTCGCGCTCGCGGAAGTCCTGGAATCCGTGGACGGACAACACCCGAAATCCCATGGCGCCCAGACGCGCGGTCATCTGGTCGGTCCGGTGGCGCACCTGCCGGCGGAGCGGCGCGATCAGGAGCGCGCAGCGCCCGTCCTGGGCGGTCAACGCCGCCGCGCCGGCGAGTGCGGTCGCCCAGCCCCGGCCCGGCGGGAGCGCGAGCACGACCGACCTCCCGGCCGCGATCGCCGCCAGCGCCTCGCGGTGTGGTGCCGGCAGCGGCCGCCCGCCGTTCAGGGAAGCGGGGAGCCGCTCTTGGATCGCCCGCGCCGAAGGCCGCCCCCGGACATCCCACCCCGCGGATCCGAGGTCGGGGTCGTCGCGTTCGAGAAAGATATTGACGCCGAGCGACCGGTCCCCGCCGCCGGTCACGGTCAGAACGGTGGCTCGATATCGCGCCCCGGCGTCGATGGACGGCGACAGACGACCGGCCAGCGGCGCCCGCAGGTATCCCAACTGCCGGCCATCGGGGGCCAGCACGCGGACGGCGTGCGGGTCGTGCTCGTTCCCCGGCTCCCTGACCAACTGCAACGGGTCACCGGGGCGCAGGGCGGCGATCGCCTCCTGCCGTCCGTCGAAGGTCACGCCGACGACTTTGGTGTAGAGCGCCGCCGCCTCCTCGACCCCGTCGCCTCGAGTCTCATCGAGGTACTCCGCGGCGTGCTGGAAGAGGCGGTCGAGCAGGGCTCCGGTGTCGGTCAAGATCGATTCCGGATCCATTCCCGGCACGTCGAGGGCCTGCACGCGGAGCCGGATCCGGCCGGGGACCAGCCGGTCCCGCTCCGGAACAAAGGCAAGGTCGATGGGAGCCTCGGTGAACAAGAGCAGTTCGCCGCGCGCCGCCATCGCGAACCCGATCGCCTCCACGAGCGCATCTCCGTCCGTCACGTCCATCCTGAGGTGCTGCCCGCCGCCGACGAGCCGGCGGTTGACCGCCCGGACCCCGCGCGACGCCAGCAGCGGCTCGGGGTTTCCCGACCCAAAAGGCCCGAGACGTTCCAGCGCATCCACCAACGATGGGGTGACCTCGGACAACCTCACCTCCGCGTCGATGCGGAGCCGCGGGAGGATCGTCCATGCCGCGGCGCCTGCGGCGGCCCGCGCTTGGAAGGCCCGTCGAAACTCCGGCACCGCCTCCCGCGTCACCGACAGGCCGGCCGCCATGGCGTGGCCGCCAAAGGCGAGCAGGTGTGGCCCGCACGCCCCGAGCGCCTCGGTCAGGTCGAAGCCCTCCACGCTGCGTGCGGACCCGCGGCCGGCGTCCCGATCGAGCGCGATCGCCACCACGGGGCGGCGGTAGCGCTCCGCCAGGCGACCGGCGACGAGTCCGACGACCCCCGGGTGCCACCCGTCGCCCGCCACCACGAACGCCGGCGCCCCGGCGTCCTCCTCGGCCTGAACGAGGGCCTCGGCGAGAACCCGCCCGAGCACGGCCTGCCGCTCGCGGTTGGTGGCGTCGAGGAGATCGGCGAGGGTACGTGCCTCTTGCGGGTCGTCGGTCAGCAGCAGCCGCAGGGCCGGCGATGGATCGCCGAGCCGTCCCGGCGCGTTGAGGCGCGGGCCCAACTGCCATCCCACGTGCCACGCATCCACATCGGCGATCCCCGCCACGCTGGCCAGGGCGCGGATCCCGGCCAGCGGTGCCGCCCGCATCTCCGCCAGTCCCGCGGCGGCCAACCGACGGTTGTCATCGAGCAGGGGAACGACGTCGGCGATCGTCCCGAGGGCGGCAAGCGAGACCAGGCCCGGCTGGAGCGGCGAGGCGGCGCCCAGATGCCGCCCGAGCGCCAGGATGAACGCAAACGCCAACCCCGCGGCACAGAAGGGAGCGGTGCCGGACCCCCGCGGCGGTGCCACGATCGTCGCCTCCGGCCGCTCGGCTGTGGGGACATGGTGGTCAAGGACCAGGACGTCGCATCCCAACGCCCGCGCCCGTCCCACCGACTCCGTCGCGGTGATCCCGCAGTCCGCCGCGATCAGCACCTGCGCGCCCCGGGCCGCAAGGGCCTCGACCGCCCGCAGCCCAAGCCCGTAGCCGTCCTGGAACCGATGCGGGAGATACCATCCCGGGTCGCCGCCGAGCGCCCGCAGCCCGCGCACGAGGATCGCCGTGGCGGAGATGCCGTCGACGTCGTAGTCACCGTGAACGGCGATGGACTGGCCCGCCGCCAGCGCGAGCGCCACCCGCTCAACCGCGCCGGGCATCTCCGGGAGCGCCAGGGGATCGGACAGATCGTCCAAGCTGGGATGGAGAAACCGCCTGGCCGCTTCGACGGTCGTCACCCCCCGCCGGCGCAGCATCGCCGCAGCCAGGGGATGGAGATCCAGCGCGGCCGCAAGCGCGGCCGCCTCCGCGTCCTTCGGCTCTACGATCCAGCTCTCCACCGCCATCCTGGCATCATTATATCGCCCGTGGGAACCGGCAGGGCGGCGGAGCGCGGAGCGGGTCAGGGCAGTCTGCGGGTCTCCTCCAGCGGATTCGAAGGCGGGGGTGCGGTGACGAGCGACGACGCGGAGGGATGAGGGTCAAGGGGTTCGTGCGCGCGGACGCGGCCTTCCAGGGTGCGGATCTGCCGCGCCAGGCGGAAGTGATGTCCCAACGACCCCAGATAGGTCAGCAGCGCCCCGATCACCCCGGCCCCAACGATGACCAGGGCCAGCGGACCGCTGTAGACCGTGACCTGCCAGAAGTTGACCGTGACCGTGCTGAGGTTGCTCAACGCGAAGACCGTGACCACCACCAGCAGGATGACCAGGAAGAGCAACGTCCGGCCCATCGGTCCCGTCTACCGTCGCCGCCGGCTGCCCTTGCGCCGCCGCGAGGCGCCCTGTCCGGGCGCCCCCGACCCGGTGCCCGATGGGGCGGGAGCCACCGCCTCGCCGTCCTCGGTGGTGACCTGAGCGGCGCCGAGGCCGGAGGTCCGATCGGAGGCGCGCGCGGTTCGGGCCTCGGCCCCCCTCGCTCCCCGCCGCCGTTCGGTCCAGTTGCGCCAGTCCACCAGGATCGGGCTCGCGTTGAAGATCGACGAATACCCCCCGGTGATGATGCTCACCACCAGCCCGAAGGCGACGTCGCGGATCGTCTCGCCCCCAAAGATGTAGACCGCCCCGATCGCCAGCACCGCGGTCATCGCGGTGTTGATGGACCGGACGATGGCTTCCAACACGCTGCGGTTCACCAAGTGCTCGAAGGGCTCGCGGGTCCGCATCGCCAGGTTCTCGCGGATCCGGTCGAAGATGACGATCGTGTCGTTGATCGAATACCCGGCGACGGTGAGCAGCACCGCGAGGAAGCTGGCGTTGACCTCCCGCTGGGTCAGCGCGAACGCGCCGACCACCACCAGGAGATCGTGAAGCAGCGCGATGTCCGCCGCGATGGCGAACCGAACGGAGTGGAAGCGGATGGAAATGAACACCACCTGCAGGATCAATCCAATCGCCACACCGAAAATCGCGACGTTGCGGAGTTCGGCGCCGATCTCGGGGCCGACCGTGTCCACGCGCAGCATCTTCGCGCTGGGGAACTTGGCGGTCACCGCCTCGATCACGGCGGTGGTCTGCTGCGGCGAGAGCGGGCGGGTGCGGATGATCACTTGGTTGTCGCCGGACCGCTGGATGATCGCGTCCCCGAGCTGAAACCCGTTCATGATGCTCCGGATGTCCCCGACGGCGAACGGCTGCGTGATCCGCAATTCGAGCGAGTTGCCCCCGGTGAAGTCAACCCCCCAGTTCAGCGCGTGATGGTCGTTGACGTGATGGACGTACAGCGCGACCAGACCGGGGATGATCACCGCCAGCGACAGCGCGTACCACCACCGCCGCCGGCCGATCAGGTTGAAGGTGCCCGACGTCGCCATCGCCTAGCCTCCCGCCGCCGGCGCCGTCTCCCGCCGCCGGCCCGTGGTGGCGATGTTCTCGATCCACTTCGCCGCCGACGAGTCGAGCGCGAGATCGACGAAAACCCGGGTGACGACGATGGCGGTGAAGATGCTGGTCAGGATCCCCAACATCAAGGTAACGGCGAACCCGCGGACCGGCCCCGTGCCGAGCCAGAGCAGCACCGCCGCTCCGATCAGCGTGGTGGTATTCGAATCGAAAATGGTGACGATGGCCCGGCTCCAGCCCGTGCCGATCGCGGCGCGAAGGGTCTTCCCTCCCCGCAACTCCTCCTTCACCTTCTCGAAGATGATCACGTTGGCGTCCACCGCCACCCCGAGCGAGAGGATAAACCCGGCGATCCCCGGCAGGGTGAGTGTGGCCCCGATCAACGTCAGCAGCGCGAACAGGATGAGGGTGTAGACGCCGAGCGCCAGATCCGCCAGCAACCCGGGGAACCGGTAGTACAGCGCCATGAAGAGGGCCACCATCACGACCGCGATGTAGCCGGCGCGCATGCTCAGGTCGATCGAGTCACGCCCCAAGAGCGGGCCGACCGTTCGGTTCTCGACCACCTCGACCGGCACCGGGAGCGCGCCGGCGCGCAGGAGGACCGCCAGGTCTCGCGCCGACTCCAGAGTGAATCCGCCCTGGATGATCCCCCGCCCGCCGGGGATCGCGCTGTTGATCACCGGCGAGCTGATCACGCGATTGTCGAGCACAATCGTCAGATACTTCCCGATATTCTTGGTGGTGTAATCCTCAAACTGCTTCGCGGCGGAGCTCTTCAGGGTGAAGCCGACGATCGGCGCGCCGAACTGATCGAATTGCTCCTGCGCCGTGACGAGGTCCGCGCCGGTGATCAGCACTTTCTTCGTGACCTTGTAGATCCGCTTGGTGGCCGGGTCCACCGCCGTCTCGTTGTCCGTCCACCCGGTCCCCGCGGGCAGCGAGGTCGTGGCCGTGTCGACAAACTCGAGGAGCGCGGTCTTGCCGATCAACTCGATCGCCCGCTGCGGGTTCTCGATCCCCGGCAACTCCGCGACGATCCGATCCCTCCCCTGGCGCGTGATCGCCGGCTCGGCCACGCCCAACTGGTCGATGCGGTTGCGGATCACGCGGAGCACCGCGTCCATCGCGTCGTTGGTGATCGGGGTCTGGGCGGTCGGCTTCGCCTGCAGCACGATGTGGCTCCCGCCGCGGAGATCCAATCCCAAGTTGAGGTGCAACTGCGGGGCCTGAAACGTCGGATTGGTCGGTCCCCCGGGGAACACCACCGGCTCGAACGTGATCAGAAACGCCGCCACCGCGATCAGGATGACCCCGAGAAGCCGAACCGGATGACTGAGTCTCACTTAGACGATCCCCTCCAGTAGGTCCCGCTCATGCCTGGGCGGGAGAGCGGGAAGACATAAAAAAAGCCTGTGAAAGCCGCGCTTCATTATATCGGCGCCCCGAGCGCGCTGTCAAACAACCGCACCCGCTCCCGCTGAGTGCCAAACGCCTCCCCCGGTCGGTTCCCGGCCGCGGAACCCCGCACCGACCCTACGCCGTCGACAGGGGCGGACGGAACGGGTCGCGACGGGCGGTCTGGCGGCCCCCGGGGAGGTCCCCCTCGTGCCCCGGCGCGGGCCGGTAGTGCCCCTCGAAGAACCGAAGGGCGCCCTCGTTGAGCAGATGATAGTAGGTGGAAAAGGTGCGCCGCGCCTCGCCCCCGCTCCACCGCTCGGGCAAGAGCTCCTGCGGGAGCCCGGGGTCGATGAACAGGAACTTCCGAAACGCGTGCACGAGCCGAGTCTTCTCCGCGAAGCAGGTGGCATCGGATGGCGGATCCCCCGCGGGCGGTCCGCCGGACTCCCCCGAGCCCGCGCTCCGATACCGGTCGAGGCGCGGCTGCCACTCCGCCACGAATCCCCCGTACGCGGCATCGATCGCAGGCAGGTCCCAGTAACGCGTGGCCAGCCGGTCATCGGCGGTCGGCCCGTCGTGGCTCGCCGTGAACGTCTCGACCCCGCCGCTCAACCCGTACCGCTCCTCCAGGGCCACGGTCCGGTCGAGCAGATCGTTGGGGGTGAGGTAGATGCCCCGGGAGAGCGGAGCAAACCCCATCCAGGTCAGCTCACGGCGGAGGCGCTCCCGCCCCTCCCGGTCCCGCCCGGGGGCGGCGACGACCAGGATCCGCCAGCGTCCGTCCCAGGGTTCCGGATGCAGCTTGAAGATCCGCTGCGCCGCTTCGTCGATCCGCTCGCGCCCCCGCTCGGAGAGCGAGTAGTAGCTGGCCCGTCCGTACCTGATCGGCACAAGCCAGCCCTGCCGGGTCATGCGCGAGACGGCCGCGCGCACCGCCGATGAGGTGAATCCCAGTTCGGCCAGCAGGGCGATCATGCTGCCCACCCAAATCGTGTTCCCATAGTGGCGGACGTAGTCGCCGTAGAGCGTGAACAGCGTCGACCGGGCCTGCATCGGGGGCCTAGCGCGGCTTCCCCAACGCCGCCTTGCGGCACCGAGACACTGATATGGACGAGCCTGTCAAGACGGTCGGGTCTTTCATGTCATGGTCGATGCTCCTCTTCGGGTCACGATTGTGATTCGTCGGGAGCTGCCTCCATCTAGGGACGTGGATCAGCACAGACGTCCGCCTGGGCGCCACATAATGTCGACGAGGATGCTTCGTGCCGCTGCCTCGCCTCCAGGCCCAGA
>Ga0070732_10000140_pt1 | contig 62630 bp, 35 predicted proteins | sample Coa_R1_5_FD_66449 | JGI IMG/M metagenome (GOLD analysis project Ga0070732, IMG submission 66449) | Surface soil microbial communities from Centralia Pennsylvania, which are recovering from an underground coalmine fire - Coalmine... | ecosystem: Environmental > Terrestrial > Soil > Unclassified ... | reverse complement strand
AAGCGAGGAAGAGATGCCAGCGAAGTACATCTTTGTGACTGGGGGAGTTGTGTCTTCACTCGGCAAGGGACTTGCCGCGGCTTCGATCGGATGCCTGCTGGAGAGCCGCGGGATCAAAGTCAACCTGATGAAGTTTGATCCTTATTTGAATGTGGATCCGGGGACGATGTCGCCGTTTCAACACGGCGAAGTGTTCGTGACCGACGACGGTGCGGAGACCGATCTGGACCTGGGGCACTACGAGCGCTTTACGCACTCGAAACTTTCTCGCGACAACAATTGGACGACGGGACGGATTTACGAGCAGATCATCGCCAAGGAGAGGCGCGGAGATTATCTGGGAAAGACGGTGCAGGTGATTCCGCACGTCACCAATGAGATCAAGGCGGCGATGAAGAAGGTGGCGCAGGAAGTGGATATTGCGATCGTGGAGATTGGCGGCACGGTGGGCGACATCGAGTCGTTGCCGTTTATGGAAGCGATTCGGCAGATGCGGCAGGAGCTGGGACGCGAGCATACGTTGTTTGTGCACGTGACGCTGGTGCCGTTTATCGCGGCGGCGCAGGAGTTGAAAACCAAGCCGACACAGCACTCAGTGAAGGAGTTGTTGAGCATCGGAATTCAGCCGGACATTTTGCTTTGCCGCACGGACCGTTTCCTGGCGAAGGAGATGAAGTCGAAGATCGCGCTCTTCTGCAACGTTCCGGAAGAGGCGGTGATCACGGCGAAGGATGTGGCGTCGGTCTATGAAGTTCCGCTCGTTTTCGCGAATGAGAATGTGGACACGCTGGTGCTGAAACATCTGCACATGGAAGCGAAGGACCGCGACCTTGCGAAGTGGGAAGACATTGTCCACCGCGTATACAACCCGAAGGACACGGTGACAATCGGGATCGTGGGCAAGTATGTGGAGTACGAAGATTCGTACAAGTCGCTGAAAGAGGCCCTGGTGCACGGCGCGCTGGCGCACAACCTGAAGTTGCAGCTGAACTGGATTGAAGCCGAGGGTTTGGAGACGGGCGACAAGAGTTACGAGGCGCAACTCGAGGGGTACGACGGGCTTTTGGTGCCGGGTGGATTTGGGAAGCGCGGGATCGAAGGGATGCTGACTGCAATCCGATACGCGCGCGAGAAGAAGGTTCCGTACTTTGGGATTTGCCTGGGGATGCAGACGGCGTGCATCGAGTTCGCGCGGAATGTGGTCGGGCTGGAAGAGGCGAACTCGAGCGAGTTTGACCCGGCAACGCCGCATCGGGTGATTTACAAGTTGCGCGAGTTGCGCGGAGTGGAGGAGCTGGGCGGAACCATGCGGCTGGGCGCATGGACTTGCAAGATCGAGCCGAATACGCTGGCGCATAAGATCTATGGTGTGCTCGAAATCAGTGAACGGCACCGGCATCGGTACGAATTCAACCGCGAGTACGAGGAGCCATTAGTGGCTGCCGGGTTGCGAATTTCAGGGTCAACGCCGGACGGGACTTACGTGGAGATGATCGAGTTGCCGGATCATCCCCACTTTATCGGGTGCCAGTTCCATCCTGAATTCAAATCGAAGCCGCTCGAGCCGCATCCTTTATTTAATACATTTGTAGGAGCGGCTTACGAATATGGGCAGAAGCGAAAAGCTGAGAAAGAAACCGTCGAGGTGGAGATGTTCCACCGGCCGGAGCGAGTCGCGGGGCGATAGAATAACCACGAAGGACACGAAGTTACACGAAGGCTTCTCAGAGCGTCGTGTTCTTGCGTGTCCTTAGTTTTTGGGATGACAACTTCGTTCCAAATCGGAGATATCCATATCGGGTCGGGTGATCTGTTTCTGATCGCCGGACCGTGCGTGATCGAGAGCGAAGAACACGCGATCCGGATGGCGGAGATCATCAAGGGAGTGACGAAGTCGCTCGACTTTCCATTCATCTTCAAAGCGAGCTACGACAAGGCGAACCGAACGTCAATTCGAAGCTTTCGCGGGCCGGGGCTGAAGGAAGGTCTGCGGATTCTGAAGAAGATCAAGGATGAGCTCAACCTGCCGGTGTTGACCGATGTGCATGAGACGGCAGACGTCGCGAAAGTTGCCGAGGTCGTGGATGTACTGCAGATTCCTGCATTTCTCAGCCGGCAGACGGATCTGGTGGTGGCAGCGGCGTTGAGCGGGCGCGTGGTCAACATCAAGAAGGGGCAGTTTGTGGCTCCGTGGGACATGCGGCATGCGGTGGAGAAGTGCCGCGAGGCGGGGAATGCGCAGGTTTTTCTCACCGAGCGCGGGGCGAGCTTCGGCTACAACAATCTGGTGGTTGATATGCGATCGCTGCCGATCATGCGGAAGTTTGCGCCGGTCGTGTTCGATGCGACGCACTCAGTGCAGTTGCCATCTTCGCAGGCGGACGACAAAGGCCCTGCGGTGAGTGGGGGACAGCCGGAGTTTATCCCGGTGCTGTCGAGGGCGGCGGTGGCGGCTGGAGTGGATGGCGTCTTCATGGAAGTGCATGACAATCCGAAGGAAGCGAAGTCGGATGGGGCGAATGCGTTGGAGTCGACCAAGCTGCGGGGAGTCTTGAAGGAATTGCTCGCGGTCAAGAAGGCGCTGGAACTTGCCCACACTGCTCCTTGAGCGCTGTGGATCGCAGATTCCGACCCTTGATCTCAGCGCACTGTGAGCGTGGAACTAAGCGCCGATCCTCGATCACTGGATTGTGAACGGTAGTTTGGCCGACAGGCCGCCGCCGCAGGGACCTCCCAAGTTGTTTCCTCCAGGAATGCCGGTCACCCAAACGTCGAGCGTGCCGGGAGTCGATATGTAAGTGCTGTCGATGTTCGCAGTCATTATCGTGGCACTGACGGTGGTGCTGGCCAGTTCGGTTCCTCCAAAGAAGAAAACTGTGTCGGTGTGAAAGTGCCTGCCAGTCAAGGTCATGATAAACGACGGGCCTCCGGCAGATGCGCTCGTGGGGAAAATCGAGTCAAGAACCGGGATGTCGGCGCAGCCGTTGTAACCACACGACAAAAAAGGGACGATAGCCAGCGAACTCAGCAGAGTAAGACTGATGACAAACTTCGATCGAAGGGGCATGAAGCACCTCCCGTGAGCCTGCAGAGTTCCGGGCCCGCGTTGAAATCAAAACCTGCCGGCGCTACTCCAGCACGAAGATATTCTTCTTGGCGCACATCTCCTTCAAGATTTTTGGCCATACGGTGACGCTGACTTCTCCTAAGTGTGCTTTGCGCAGGAGGAGCATCAGAGTGCGAGATTGGCCGATGCCACCACCGATCGAGAGCGGGAGCAGGTCATTGATGATTCCCTGGTGATAGGGGAATTTGAGATTGTCAAGCAGGTTGGACATCTCGAGCTGCTTGCGCAGGGTTTCGGCATTGACGCGGATGCCCATAGAGCTCAGCTCGTGGCGGCGCTGGGTGACATGGTTCCAGACCAGAATGTCACCGTTGAGACCATGGGTATCGCGGTTGGTCTGATTGCTGGTATCGGTAATCCAGTCGTCGTAGTCGGCGGCACGCATCTCGTGCGGGTAGCCGTCTTTGAGCGGCCAGCCGATACCGATGATGAAGACCGCCGGGTGTTTTTGGAGAACCACGGTTTCCCGGCGCTTGCGCGGCAGGTCGGGGTACATGGCAAGCAGTTCTTCGGCGTGCAAGAAGGTGAGCTCTTCCGGCAGATTGGGGTAGCGAGGATTACGGAGCTCGGAGAACATTTCCTGCGCGAATTTTTCGGCGTCGACGAGGACTTTCCAGATTTTCCGCACAATGGATTTGAGAAATTCCAGATTGCGCTGCTCTGCGGTGATAGTGCGTTCCCAATCCCACTGATCGACGTAGGCAGAATGATCGTGATCCAGGAAGTAGTCTTTGCGGACCGCACGCATGTCGGTGCAGATGCCTTCGCCGGGGCGGCAATTGAACTGCTTGAGGGCAACGCGCTTCCACTTGGTGGCGGCCTGAACAACCTGGGAGTCAATGGGATTCTTGTTCCGGTCGTTGGAGATGTGGAACTGGACGGGCGCACGAGTGCCGTCACGATCGAGCATGTCATTGACGCCGCTTTCGACGTCGACGATCAGCGGGACCTGGACCATCATCAGGCCGAGCTCTCTTGAAAGATTGTCTTCGATATAACGGCGCAAGTGGAAAATCGCTTTTTGCGTTTCTTTGGGAGCTAGAAAAGTGTGGTAGTCCTGGGGAAGTATCTTCTCCAGTTCCTCGTAATCACCGATGCCGGGGCCTGCCAAGTCGGCTTGTTTGTTGGCCTGAGTGTCGGAATAGGACGGGGTTGCGGTCGGCGTGTCGTCGGTTTCAGATGTGGGCGAGGAGGTGCTGGGCTCCGAAAAATAAAGACTCATAGGCGTCAAACTCCTTCTTGGTGCAGACAACGGAGGGGCAATCCCTTTGGGAAGCGGCATTCGCGTCTATTGGATCGCAGGCGAGTCTCGTAAGCCGTGCTCAGAATCACAGGGGAGTGTGTGTGGGGCGACGGTTTGGCTACCGGCGCCTTTCTGACGGCCGCGGTTGAGTCGCGCGGGCATGTGTTAGATTGAAATTCTTCGCATGAAACACGTTTGCAATTGGGCTTTGAACGTCGCGGCGTCGCATGGGGCGACCTACGCCGATGTTCGGGCGATTGCGCAGCGCAGCCGGGCGCTGAGCACCAAGAACGGGAAGGTTGGGAGCGCATCGGATTCGGAATCAGTGGGGATGAATGTGCGCGTGATTGTCGATGGCGCGTGGGGGTTCGCAGCGTCAGCAGAGTTGGGGCGCGGGTCGGTGGAGGCCACCGCGGCGCAGGCGATCGAGATCGCGAGGGCATCGGCACGGGTAAAGAAGGAAGATGTTCGGCTGACTCCGGAGAAGCCTGCGGTCACGGACTGGAGTACGCCTTACGAGATCGATCCGTTTACGATCTCGGTGGAACAGAACATCGACCTATTGTTGAGAATCGATGCTGAGTTGCGAGCGGTGGCTGGGGTTACGCTGGCCGAAACAAATCTGAACTTCAGCCGGGAGGAGCAGTGGTTTGGGTCTTCTGAAGGCGCGGACATTCATCAGACGAAACTCTCTACCGGCGCCGGTTATGCGGCCTATGCCTTTGCAGGGAGCGAGATTCAGAAACGCTCGTATCCGAATTCGTTTGGCGGGCAGTGGCAGAACAAGGGGTATGAGCTGATCGAAGAATTAAAGCTGGTGGAGAACGCCCGGCGCATTGCGGAAGAGGCAGTCGCGCTGCACAATGCGGATCATTGTCCGGAGGGAAAGTTCGACATCATTCTCGATAGCTCGCAGCTTGGGTTGCAGATTCATGAATCAGTGGGGCATCCGATCGAACTGGATCGCGTGCTGGGGATGGAGGCGAACTTCGCCGGGACTTCGTTCTTGACACTGGATAAGTTGCGCACACTGCGATACGGCAGTGATCTGGTGAACGTGGTTGCGGATGCGCGGCAGGAGCATGGTCCGGGGCTGGGAACATTTGGATTCGATGATGAAGGCGTGGCGGCGCAGTGCACGCCGATCATCACAAACGGGTTGTTTACTGGATATCTGAGTTCACGCGAGACTGCGCATACGATCGGGGAGACTCGTTCCGGCGGGACGATCCGCGCGGAGGGATGGAACCGGCTGCCGATGATCCGCATGACGAATATAAGCTTGCTGCCGGGGCAGAAGCCGCTGAATCTGGAGCAACTGATTGCGGCGACAGATCACGGGATTCTGATGCAGACGAATCGATCGTGGTCGATCGATGACAAGCGCTATAACTTTCAGTTCGGCTGTGAGATTGGGTGGGAAATCAAAAATGGGAAGCGCGCGCGGATGGTGAAGAATCCGTCGTATTCGGGGATCACGACGGAGTTCTGGAATTCGCTGGACGCGGTTTGCTCGCGCGACGAGTGGACGCTGTGGGGCACGCCGAATTGCGGCAAGGGACAGCCGCAGCAGGTGATGGGAACGGGGCATGGAGCGGCGCCGGCGAGGTTTCGAGGGATTAAAGTGGGGAGCGCTTTCAAGGGGAACTAGACTGACCACGGAGTCAGAGAGCTACAGAGAACTACTTAAGTTTGCATGCTGACTAAGGAACAGGCTGGGGATGTCTTCGACCGCATCCGGAAGCTCTCGAGCGCGGACGAGGTGGAAGTTCTCTTTTCAGGCGGGCGGTTCGCGCTGACTCGGTTTGCCAATAACATCATTCATCAGAATGTGGCGGATGAAAATCATGTGGTGTCGGTGCGGACAGTGTTTGGCGGAAGGACGGCGCGGGCAACTACGAACAAGTTCGATGATGAGAGTCTGCGGCAGGTGGTCCGATCTTCGGAGAATCTGGCCAAGGTTCAGCATCCGGATCATGACTTCTTACCCATGCCTTCCGAAGAGGAAGCGGCCGGGCTTCGCCGTGGCCTGACAGGCGAGGCGCCTACGCGGGTCGTGCCCTCCCGATATTTTGAACGGACTGCGGAGATTACTCCTGAGTTGCGGGCGGAGGGTGTGAGCAAAATTGTCGGGGTTGCGGATCGGCACAAGCTCACTTCGGCTGGGGTCTTCTCTAACGGCGAATGGTTTGAAGGGATTTTCAATTCGCGCGGATTGAGCCGTTGGCACACGCAGACTTCAGCGGAAGTTTCGATCACCATGCTGGCGGCTGATTCCTCAGGGTGGCAGAAGGCGAATTCGCCGGATGTGGCGAATCTCGATCCGCTGAGATTAGCTGAGACTGCCGCACAGAAGGCCGTTGAGACCGCGCATCCACGGGAGATTCCAGCGGGGAAGTACACGGTGATCCTGGAACCGGCAGCAGTGCTCGATATCGTCGGATTCATGTTCTGGGACTATTCAGGGATGGCGATTCTCGATCAGCGGTCGTTTCTCACGGGGCGAATCGGCACGAGACTGTTTGGAGACAACATCACGATCGTTGACGACGTAGCTCATCCTCTGCAATCTGGATCTCCCTTCGATGGAGAAGGTATGACCCGGAAAACAATGCCGCTGGTGGAGAATGGGATCATCAAACGCGTCGTGTATGCCCGTGCGACCGCGGGAAGAATGAAGAAGTCGGAGTATCACGACAAAGCCGGTCCGATTGAGGCGACCGGACACGGTTTCCCACTGCCTAACGAGATGGGAGAGATGCCGCTGAATATTGTGTTCGCGCCGGCGGGGAATCCGCAAACGGTCGAGCAGATGATTGCGTCGACGGAGCGGGGAATCCTGGTCACGCGGCTGTGGTACATCCGCGAGGTTGAGCCGTTTGAAAAAGTTCTCACCGGCATGACTCGCGATGGCACGTTTCTTGTGGAGAACGGACGCCTGCAGGGCGGGGTGCGCAACTTCCGGTTTAATGAGAGCTTGCTTCGTATGCTCTCCAATGTCGAAGCGATGAGCCTGCCGGTGCGGTCGTGCGGCGAGGAATCGTTCGACATGGTGGTGCCATCGATGAAGGTGAAGGAATTCAACTTCACGGAAGTGACGAAGTTCTGACAGAGGGGCAAACGTGAGTGCGAAAATTGATGCCCGGACTTTCGCCGATCGCTGGATTTCAGAGTGGAATCGTACAGACGTGGAGGCGGTGCTGTCCCGTTTCAGCGAAAACGTGGTTTTCACGTCGCCTCGCGCGAAAGCGGTTGTCGGTTCATCGAGGGTTGAAGGAAAGTCCAGTCTGCGGGAGTACTGGACCAAAGCCATTGATCGGATTCAAACGATCCAGTTCACACTTGACTATGTGATCGGCGATGGAGACCGCATCGGTATCGTCTATATCGCCGAGATTGACGGAAGACGAATGCGCTGTGTTGAGTTCATGGTCTTCGGCGATGACGGGTTGGTTCGCGACGGCGAGGCCATGCATGGGGTCGAGCTCTAGCCGTTAGTTCGCTGCGCTTACCTGAGGACGGGTTAATCGACCTGTGTTCCCTTTTCTGCATCGATTCATCTTGTCCGCGAGTTGCCGGAATACTTCCTGTTTTCACCCCTAAATGACTGCTTTCATCGGCCTGTTTCAGGCTCAAGTCCGCACCTCTGATTCTTGTCTAATCCCTTCAAAGAAAAGCAGTTAGCTCCGGTTGTTCCATGACTTCGGTAACTTTGATTCGCCTAAGGCGAGGTGTACGCTGCCCTTGAGTTGAAGATGGCAGCCGAAGGCACAGCCCCGATGATGGACGCGCAGATGAATGCAGCAGGTTATGAAGATTTGCAGAGCGCTCCGCGATTTCCCCTTCATCTTTCTGCGTCGGTGAAGACGGAAGGTACCGCGTACCACGCTCAGACGGAAAACATCTCGGCGAATGGCGTGCTTTTCGCAATGGATCGGGATGTGCCGGTGGGGTCGATTGTGGATTTCACGATTCTGTTGCCGGCTGATGTCGTGGGCGCGCGGCAGAACGTGCAGATCGATTGCCGAGGCCGCGTGGTGCGCAGCTTCGATGACCGCGGACGGCGCGGGGTCGGGGTCGTGATCGACGAATATCACTTTGAACGGGCGTAAACCAAGGGACTCATGGCTACGAATCCGGTTGGCGTAGAAGAAAATTTCGGGGCAGGCGAGGACGCTGGGCAGGGCCAGTTCGTCCGGGTGATTGTGGCCGACACGCAGGCCATTTTCCGCGCCGGTTTGCGGAAGATCTTCGCGCTGGAAGACGACATTCGGGTGGTGGGGCAGGCCGAGACCTTGGCGCAAACGCAATCGGCAGTCGCGAAGTTTTCCAGCGACGTGTTGATCTTTGAATCAGCGCTGGCACCGAATCCAGTAGAGTCGGTTGTCGAGTTGCTGCGGCAGAACCCGAAGCTGAAAGTTGTGGTCGTGACGCCTGGACCGGATGAAGAGTTGACGCTCGAACTCTTCCGCCGAGGCGCACACGGGATCGTTTCACGCGAAGTGGAGCCGGAGTTGATGGTCGATTGCCTGCGCAAAGTCGTGGCGGGCGACACCTGGCTCGACACCCAGGCGACCCATTGGGTGATGGCAGCGTATCGCAACCAGAATAGCCGGGCCTCGGGAGCGCGTCCGAAGGTGCAACTCACGCCCAAAGAGACTCTGATCGTTTCATGCGTAACGCAAGGCATGAAGAATAAGGAAATTGCTCTGCGCGTGGGGACTACGGAACAAGTTGTAAAGAATTATCTGCGCAAGGTATACGACAAATTGGGAGTAGCCGATCGCCTGGAACTGGCGTTGTATTGTTTGAATCATCACGTGGTCGATAATGCGAAAGTGCCGGCGCTGCCGAGCGCCGCCCAGACCAGCGCTGCGCCGGGCAATGCTGCAGCGAACGCTGCTGCTGCCGGAGCATCTGCGGGGAGCAGTTCGGTGGCGAGTGTTCCGCCCGTCGCGGCGAGTTCTCCCGAGAAATCGTCTTAAGTTTCCGCGTTGGCTACCTCCTTTCGAGTTGCAGCAACCACAACTTTATCCATAGAATTGAAAAGAAGCATCGAATTCGCGGCTGTTTCGCGGATGTCACGACTCCTTGAGGAGTCGTTCCTTCCCAATCGATTCACGCCGGAGAGATGGCCGAGTGGCTGAAGGCGCACGCTTGGAAAGCGTGTTTACTCGAAAGGGTAACGTGGGTTCGAATCCCACTCTCTCCGCCATGTTACTCAAAATAAACAAGTTACCCATCAATTTAAACCCACTCTCAGATCTCTTTCGTCTTTTGGAATGAGTTACATGCAGTTTTGCAGGCCAAAGCGCGATCCGTTAAGGCTAAAACCGAAACATTGGAATCAGTTTTGTGATCGGCGAAGGAGGAGTTTTGCAGACTCAGGTCGATGCGTCTGCTTCGGCAGCGCTGAACAAAAAGCCACACCGGACCTCCCGCCGATTGCGGCTCATGGCTTGCAGGTTCGCCGCTTAGTTCCTAGATCGCGCAGCGTCCGACAAGTGATGGTTGGGCGGCCAGAGCCGTTCCGCTGCTTACTTCGGATACCCAAACGGCCGCACCTCGACTGACGCTCTACTAGCCAACGCAGCCTTGCGGGCCCACGCGAGTGCTTCATCCAGATTGGCGGCTTTCAGCACCCAAAGACCCATGATGTGTTCCTTGCCTTCGGTGGACGGGCCGTCGGTGACGAGTACCTTGCCATCGCCCTGGGCCCGGAGGGGATCTGGCATTGCTAGGCGAGGAAAGACCGCCTACGAAAACGCTGGCACGGGCATCCACCATTTCGTCGTTGAGCACGTCGATTGTCGCGTTCCATCGCTTCGGTTGCGACGCAGGGGTCGTAGTCGTCGGGGAGGTAGATGGCAATCACATACTCGCACCGGGGAGCGCGGCGGAAACAATCATCGCCGATGACGGACGAAGCTCAGGTTCCTCCTCCGGGCAGCGAAGGATGACCAGGTTTCACAGCCGGGTCGAGAAGGGATTAGTACGAGAACTTAAAGTGAGCTTTGCATCACTACCTCATACGGGACTACACTGCTGGATCGTCGGTAAACGATTTTCTAGCATTCCGCTCCTCGAGGAATCCATGAATCGGAATGAATCCAGCAGGGCGGGCAGGATGATCGAGAGAACGACGATCAATCTCGCATTCGCGCTTGTACTGCTTCTCAGTTCGCTTGGCGTAAGCCTGGCTGTGGCTCAGCAAACCCAGCCACACACTCCTTCATCAAGGCCGCAAGGCCCCTGTGATATCTACGCCGCTGCCGGCGATCCCTGTGCGGCAGCCCACAGCACCACGCGCGCCCTGTACTACTCGTACAACGGTCCGCTTTATCAAGTTCTGCGCCAGTCGGACGGCAAGACCTTGAACATAGGGGTCGTCCAGCCGGGTGTATCGCCTGTCGCCGACCCTGGCGGCTATGCCGACGCGGCAGCGCAAGACGTATTCTGTGCCAACACCTACTGTTGGATCACCAAGATCTATGACCAGTCTCCCAAGCATAACGACTTAATTCAAGCGCCGCGCGGAGGGTTCAGCGGTCCGGCCGTGGGTGGGTTTAACAATATCCCGATCGCCGACATGGCACCTCTCACGATCATGGGCCACAAAGTGTACGGCGTTTTCATTGCTCCCGGCATGGGTTTGCGTCAGAACAACGCCAAGGGCACTGCGGTCGACGACCAAGCGGAGGGACAGTACTGGGTGGTCAATGGCCACCACTACAACTCCGGTTGCTGTTTCGATTACGGTAACGCGGAAACCGACAGCCGCGACGACGACAATGGCACGATGGAAACGACCTACTACGGAAACGCTCCATGGTGGTACCACGGAAATCCTCCGGGACCTTGGGTAATGACGGATCAGGAAAACAACTTGGTCGGGTGTGTCAATCCGGACGGATCCAAGCTCTGCCCGAATCTGCCGAATATCAAGTGGCGATTCGTGACCGGTATTGCCAAAGGTGAACCGCATCACTGGACTTCGATGGTTGGAGATGGACAAGGGGGCCCGTTGTCGGTGATGTTCGACGGACCGCGAGTGAATGCCACCTATGACCCGATGCGCAAACAGGGAGCCATCCTCCTCGGTAATGGCGGAGATAACAGCGTCGGCTCGCAAGGCACCTTTTATGAAGGAGCGATGACAGCCGCGGGCACATTCCCAACAGATGCCACCGACCAGCTAGTGCAAGCGAACATCGTGGCTGCCCGGTATGATGTGCCCAGGCTGAGGATGGCGCCGCCATCGGCAGCCGCCACTCCCCCAGGGCTTCAGACGTTGACGCCGGGGTCTTCGCAAGAGATCACCCTCACATTCACAAATACAACAGGTGCTCCCGCGACTAACGTCCAGCTGAGCATTTCCGTACCCAGACAGTGGACGTCCGTCGTTTCGGGCACCACGGAGACCTCGAGGAAGTTTACTGGTGCGGTTGTACCGGGTGCCAGCGTAAGCGCGAATTTTAAGGTCACCTCAGGACGGATGGCCTTCAACGGCGATTTGGTCGGCCATGCCACGTGGAGCGAGACCAGCGGCAAGAAGCAATCTGAAACAGCGGTCGAGAAAGTGCGGAACGCCAGCGCGGTGAAGATCAATGAATTTCGCATCAGTTCCGGTCCTGTCATCAACTCAACGGACTCGTTCATCGAGCTCTACAACGCCAGTGCCCAAAGCGTTGACGTCTCGAACTGGACCCTAACCGAGCACGCGGCCCGGCAAGCTATCTTCTCGAGTGTAAGAATCCCAGCCGGAACGAAGTTCGCGGCTGGCGGTTTCTACCTGCTTGGTCTTTCTAATTCAGGACTGGCGGTTCCTGCGCGGGCAGGCGATAAGACTATCCATGTCAGAAGCACCACTGGCATGTTGGTCGGAGATACGATCAGCATCGATACCGGCTCCAACGTCGAGAACCGCAAGGTCGCAAGCATCGGGACAGCGGCAAGCAACCACACAACGCTGTGGCAACCGCTACCCGATGGTCCAGTAATCACAATTCCTGCGGGTTCCACCAATGTACCTGTCACGACCGCGTCGGGCTTCGTCGTGGGCGAGAAGATCGCGCTCGGCTATGGCGCCACCTACCCTGCGGTTGCAAGAGGGTTTGAACGATTCGAGGTGGCAACGGTGACCGCGGTTGGCAAGCCGGGCACGCAAGCTTATCTGGCGGCGGACGCTGCCGCAGGCGCGACCAATATCAAGGTGACGTCCGTTGCCAACATCTCAGCCGGTGACCAGATCAGGTTGGATATCGACAGTGTCACTCACGGGATTGAAACCGTCACAGTCGCGAGCGTCGGCACGCAGGCAAACCACACCAATCTGGCGGCCGGTGCGGGCGCGGGTGCGACAAATATCAAGGTCCGCAACGTAAACGGGTTCGCTGTAGGAACGACGATAAATATTGGCACACCCGCGAACAAGCAAGGAGTTACTGTCAGTGCGGTCGGCACTTCGGGTCCGACCGGCAGCGGGATAGACTTCAGCCCTGTCCTTGCCCAGTCGCATATTGATAGCGAGACCGTAGTCGACCCGGGTACAGGCCTTGCGCTGGCTGCCCCGTTGAAGTTCAATCATGCGGCCAACATCCCATTCAGTAGCCGAGGAACCGGGATCAGCTTTCAACCCGCGACAGCCTTTGCCCACTTAAGCAACGAGCCCATCCAGGCACTCGGCATCGGCATTACGCTAGACGCACCGCTAAGGAAGGCGCACGAGGTCAACGCTGTTGTGCGCGACACCGCGGTTACCACTGCAGGTTATCAAGGCACACCTGCGCCGAATCAGTGGTTCGGAGGCCCAGAGTTGACCACCACGGACGACCTCTTCGGCAGAACTATTGTCGTAAGGGAAGGCAGCATGGTTCTGCGTGACGCTTCGGGAATTGTTGTCGACAGCTTGAACTACGGCGGCCTCGTCGACCCGTGGGCATCGGAAGGTTACCAGGCGAGTTCGGGATTCGAGCAGGGGGGCTGCTTTGTTACGGCACCGGGGCCGGAAGGTGGATTCGGGGAGGTCGCTTCCGGAGCCGATACGAGCGCTGGTCGCTTTCCAGATGGCGCCGACACCGACAGCAACTGCACCGACTTCGTGACGGAGCCGGCCACCTCTTTGGCGGCCCCTTCAGTCGCGGGCGCGACCAATATTAAAGTCACCAGCGTGACAGGTCTTGGGGCAGGCGAGACCATCCGAGTGGATTCAGGCGCGAACGTCGAAACATCTGTGATCACGACGGTTGGCACGGCTGGTGCTTCAACTGTAACCACCGCCACCGCAGCCGGAACTACTGTCATTCCAGTCGCCAGCGTGACTGGCTTCAACACAGGCGAGACCGTCACTATTGCTGACGGCGCGAACTCCGAGACTGCGGTTGTTGCTTCCACAAGGAGGTTTGGGGCTCCCACGATCACAGTCACGTCCCCACTTACTAGTGCGCATGGGATCGGTGTACAGGTCTCTGGCACCGGCCTTACTCTCAGAACTGAACTAACTCGGGACCATGCGATCGCTTCGCCGGTCGCGGGCTATGCTTCCACTCCCGGCGCACCGAACCAGTATCGGGGGAGGTCCCGGCGACAATGAAAAACTCCCGAACCTGATCGGCCATCGTGCGGGGCGAGAACCTTGGAGATCTTCTTAACCCGGTTTTCCTGCCTACCGAACAACCGAAAAGTCGGACGGCACCTACCCGTTTCGAACTACGAAGTAAGGCTGGCCAGAGAGAAAAGCACTGAAACCTGGATGTAGTATTGCCAGCGCGATCGTTCGACGAGGCGCCGCCTCGTTTCTGTTGGCAGAGTGCCAGGAACAATCCCCAGCCATTCTTACTAACGCGCGTGCCCGTTCAACTCAGCGTTGAACTTGATCAAGTTGGGCATCCTTGCGCCTTTCCACTTCGGCCTCCGCGGTTCGACCTGCTCGTTCCAGAGCAGCGGCAAGTCCTCGATGAGCTTCGACATATGTCGGGTCGCTCGACACCGCTTCTTGGTAGCGCTCAATCGCGTCGGTGATTTGCCCCTTCATTAGAAGCGCCCGGCCGGTGTTGGCGGCAAACGTCGCCCGCTGCCGATCGACGGCGATTCGCGAGAGGTCCGCGGCCTTCTTGCGTTCCATCGCCGCTTCCGCAGTTCGGCCTTGCTGAGCTAGAATGCCCGCCAAGGTGACGTGTGGTCCGGGCTGGTTTGGCATCACCTGGATTGCCTTTTGAAGCACATCCATCGCTTCTGCCTGCTTATTCTGTTGCTTATACACACTCCCCAGGATGGCCCAGCCGTCTCCGTTCTCCGGGCGAAGCTCCAGAGCGGTCTTGAGCTGTTCCACGGCATCATCGAACCGGCCAGTCTGCATATACAAAACACCAAGCGTATACGGCGGGTCTGGAGATCTGGGATTGAGTCGCGCCGCCAACTCTAATTCTGAGGCCGCCCCCTGCATATCGTCCCTCAGCTTCAGCGCGAGGCCAAGATCGTAATGCAACTCATAAGCTTCAGGTGCGAGTTTTAAGCCCTCGCGGAACTCCGCAGCCGCATCCGAGAGATCGCTTTCTTGAAGATAAGCGACTCCGATATCCTGATGTACTAAAGGATCATTGGGAACCTCCTTGAGGGCACGTTGGTAGAGGGGAATGGCTTCCTTGGCGTTGCCCGTCTGAACCAGTGCGAGAGCAAGATTGGTCAATGCCGGCGCATTGTGGGGATCGGCACCGACCACTTTCTGAAAGATTGGGATCGCTTGCTCCTCCTGTCCGCTCGCCTGCAATGCGAGAGCAAGCTGGTACTTCGCATCGAGCGAAGCAGGAGCCAGCGCAAGAGCTCGCTGCAGAACGGGAACCGCCTTCTCGTTCTCCCCGTTTGCGATCATCGCCTTGCCGAGCTCAAGTCGTGCCAAATGGTCCTGCGGGGAGAGTTCAGTAGCGGTTGTAAGCTCCCGCAGGGCTTCGGAGGTTCGCTGCTGCATCATGAACGTGAGGCCGAGATGCAAATGTGCTTCCTCGAAATTGGGATCGAGTCGAACCGCTTCCTGGAACTGGCTGACAGCACCGTTCCAGTCCTGCTTCTGAGCTTCGAGTGAGCCCAGGGTGTCGTGCAGTGTCGGATTTTCCGGGGCAGCAACCAATGCCTCTTTCGTCTTCGCGATTGCAAGTTCGGTTTGCTGGGTGGCAGCAAGCGCTCTGATGTAGAAAATCACGACACTCGCTGGCAGGGAAGAAGGGGTATTGCGATCGAGAGAGCGAAATCGAGACAACGATTTTTCATGATCTCCCGATTGCTCGTAGGCAACGGCGAGATTCATTTGAGCTGTGCGGTCGTCCGCTTTGAGTGTGAGTGCCCGAGAGAGTTCGCGAATCGCCGGCTTAAATTGGCCCAGTTGCAGTAGCACGGAACCCAACGCACTGTGCCCCTCGGCTATCTCTGGAACCAGCCGGACGACTTTCTCAAACTGCCCTTTGGCGGAGGCAAGATCGCCGATTTGCTCCGCGGTGTAGCCCGCGCGGAAGGCTGCATCGGCCGATCGAAGCTGTTGTTGCCGGCTATCGGCGGCTGCCGCACTTGAGCAAAGACTGGCGGACAAAAGCAGAACGCCAGCGCATCGACAAGCCAGAGCTCGAAACAGGATTCTCATAGCGGTGTATTACTGCGAAGATTCGAAATGCGGCGCGCTCGCATCCTGAATCTTTGCCGCCGTCTGGTACTCACGTGTGGCATCATCACTCCGTCCAAGGGCACGATAGGCCTGTCCTAAAAGATAATGTGCCATGTAATTCTTGGGGTCGATTTCCAGCGCGTGTTCGAGATACATCTTAGCCATCAGCGCGTTCTGCTGCTTGAGCAAAACCTTGCCGAGCAGAATGAACGGTATGTTCACGTTTGGTTCAAGCAGGACGGCCCGATCCAGAGCCTGTTGCGCGTGGTCAAAATCGCCGGCATGAATGTATGCATCTCCCAAACGTTCATACACGGCGCCATCGAGAGGATTCAAACTGCTTTCGTCTTGAAAATCCGCGATCGCGTCCGCCGCTTGCCCATGAGCGAGCGCGATCTCGCCCAGCAGAAGGTGCGCCTGCGGAAGGGTTGGATCGAGTGCAATCGCCTTCCGCACTGACTCCTCGGCAATCGGAAAAAAGTTACGGCGCAGGAACATGCGCCCAGCGAGCAGATAGGCGGGAGCGGAGTCGGGAGCAAAACCATACTGGCCAGCAAAGGTCTTGCGAGCATCATCGTAGCGGTGAGTGTCCATGTAGCAGAGGCCCAATACATAGTGCGGATCGACATTCGCAGTCAGGACAGCGCTGTGAGCTTGTTCGAGTAATGGGACCGCTTCGGCGGGCTTACCCGCACGATAGAGGCTCACTCCCTCCATTTGCATGGCCTCGCGATCCTTCGGATTTTGCGCAACAGCGTTGGAGAAGGCCGCGCTTGCCTTCGACATGTTTCCTTGCTGGTAAAAGACCATGCCTCGTAGAAATTCCACACCAGCGGGTTCGGGTTGTTCAGCTGCCAACCTATCTAGTCTCAGCAAAGCTTGATCGAACTGGCCTCCATCAACTAAGACTTCCGCCTGACGCAATGCCGAAACGGGGGTTGTAGATTGTCCACATGCCGGGAGGAACAGACCTGCGACCACGCAGAAGAAATAGATCAAGCGCATAGGCTCAGACCGAACGAAGTACTGACCACAATCGGGAGTATGTCACCCGCGAAGATGCCCACGTATGAACGCAGCATAGCAGGAGGCGCCAACTGATACCTATGGTCCACCTGGACTATTGCGAATCCACTACCAGTGATCTAGGGTTCTGATCATTCTTCGGGTGTAGTGGGCTTTCTTAAAAACAGTTGTGTTTGATGGCCTCAGTGTGTGCAGGCTGCGACGCCGCACCTTATTGGTGCTCCGAAACGCGGGATTCGCAGGACTAAACGCTCCAAAGAATGAAGTAGCGGGGAGAGACGATGGACTCCAGGTCGAGAACAAATTCCCAGTACCTGATCGCGGTGATGATCCTGATCGCAGTTGCTATGGCAGGTTCTACCCCAAACCTTTGGGCACAAGCCATCTACGGATCGATCTACGGGCAAATCACTGATAGTACCGGAGCTGCGATCGCCAACGCGACAGTTACCGTCACGGACGTAACAAAGGGTACTTCGGTCCAGGTAACTACAAGCTCCATCGGCGAGTACTCGGTCCAGCACCTTATTCCGGATACGTACGACGTTACGGTCACCGCAACCGGGTTCCGTGGAGCGTCCAGCAAGGGCATTCGCGTTTCCGCCGACACGTCTCCAAAGGTGGATCTGAAGCTTAACGTGGGTCAGGCATCCGAAAGCGTGACCGTTACTACCGAGGCGCCGCAGCTCAAGACGGATCGCGCAGATGTGGCCCTGGTGCTCGACGAAAAGACAGTTTCGGACTTGCCGAATTCCGGCCGTAACTTTGCCAGCCTCGAATTGTTAATTCCGGGCACGCAGGTCATGGGTTGGTCACAGAATAGTGCCGAGGATCCTCAAGGCAGCCCGACGGTCCAGATTAACGGGCAACATTTTTCAGGAGTTGGATACGAACTGGACGGAGCGGCGAATCAAGATCCCATCCTTGGTCAGATCGTTATCAATCCTCCGCTCGATGCAGTCACCGAAGCCAAGATTACGACGCAAGACTATGACGCCCAATTCGGTCAGGCCGTGGCTGCGGTAGTTACGGCTCAGACCAAGTCCGGCACGAACAGCTTCCATGGCGACCTGTTCGAGTATCGGAAGACCGATGCCACTGAGGCCAGAAATCCTTTCACGCAAACGGCGCCAGACGCGGTCACAGGCCGTCTTATCCCCTCCGCGAAGTACAACCAATTCGGCGGTTCCCTCGGGGGACCTATCGTGAAGAACAAGGCATTCTTCTTCGTCGATTATCAGGGCACCCGGCAAATTCTGGGGTCCTCCGCACGCGAGACGGTGCCAACCGCACTCGTTCAGAGTTCCTGTGCTGCGGCCAATATTGCGGCCGGAACGGGCGGGTGCGACCTTAGCGATTACCTCGCGTTTCTCGGCTCCTCGGAGGGGCAGGTATACAATCCGCGTCTCCCGGGAACGCCGGCTTTTGCCAACAATTTCATTCCCGCGCAGTATCTCTCGCCGCAGGCGCTGGCCCTGCTGGCGATGATACCGGGCCCCAATCTCCAGGTACCCGTTGGGCAGGGGAATAACTTTGCGGGCAGCGGTAGCGGAAAGCAGCATAACGATGAGGTCGACATTCGCGTTGACGACCAACTCAGCCAGCGCACCCATCTCTTTGGACGTTACAGTATCTTCAATAACGGGATTTCATCGAACACGATCTTCGGTAAGGCTGGCGGAACCGGATTCTCGTCTCCTACCAACAGCTTCGGGGGGACCGCCGCTGGCCGGAGCCAAAGTGCTGTTGCCGGCATGGACGTTGCGCTGAGTTCAACGCTGCTAACCGACTTTCGTCTTGGCTATCTCCGCTACCATGTCAAAACAACAAAGTACAGTACTGCAGATCTAGCGTCGCAGGTCGGGATTCCCGGGCTTAATATTCCCGGCCAGCCGTTTACGTCAGGCCCTCCCGCCTTCTATATCAACAACGCGAGTGGCAGTAGTGGAGATGGGCTATCAAACTTTGGCTCTGCCCTTGGCGTGGATGCGTGTAACTGCCCGTTGCTTGAGACCGAAGACCAGTATCAGATTGTGAATAACTGGACGAAAATCATCGGGACACACAGCTTGAAATTTGGAGTTGATGGTCGCTATGCGAGGAACTTGCGCGTGCCCAGCGACAGCAATCGTGCAGGGGAACTCTCTTTCAGTGCCACCGATACAGAAAACCCATCTCTGTCTGTTCCGGGCGGCATGGGACTTGCGAGCTTTTTGCTTGGAGATGTCACCAGCTTCAACCGCTATGTGTCGATCTCGACCAATGCGAAGGAGTCTCAGAAGAGGCTCTTCACGTACCTTGAGGATAGCTGGCGGGTCACTCCTAAATTGACCTTGAACTACGGGTTGCGCTGGGAACTCTACTTTCCGGAAACGGTCAATGGCAAGGGGCAGGGCGGGTTTCCTGATCTGAACACTGGCGAGATACGGGTTGCTGGCTATGGACCCTTTGATACTGCCCTCAACGTGAGCAAGACATGGAAGACCTTCGCGCCGCGCCTTGGAGTTGCTTACCAATTGGATCCCAAGACCGTGATTCGAGCTGGGTACGGTCGCAGCTTCGATATCGGCGTGTTCGGGTCGATTTTTGGACACATGCTGACGCAGAATCTACCGGTTCTGGTCAACCAGTTCATAGGAAATACCGGCGCCAATACGCAGGCGTTCAACCTTGCCAATGGACCAGCCCCGTTTGTTTTTCCGACGATTCCATCCAGTGGCACGATTCCAATCGGCGTCGGAAATAATGCAAAAATCCGCAGCGATCCGAATGTCTTTCCTACGATCGATGCCTGGAACATTGCGGTGCAGCGTCAGCTGAGCAATAAAACCTCTATCACGGTTGCGTATGTAGGAAATAAGGGAACCCATACCTTTATGGGTGACGACAAGTCGACGAACCCAAACGAGCCGGCGGCGTGCCTTCCAGCATGGCAGAGTATCACCGGTCAGGGCCTTTGCTTCAATCCAAATGCTCCTACGGGCAGCTTGACCGAAACCAGCGATACAAGCCAGTTGCGGCCATATTTTTCGAAGTTTGGATGGACGCAGGATCTAACCTTTTATCACAACGGTTTTGACACCAACTACAACGCTCTTCAGGTGACGGTTGAGAAGCGCTTTTCGCAAGGTCTGCAAATGACGGCGAACTACGCTTTTCAGCGCGCATACAACTATGGCAGCAACGAAGTCTACAAGAAGTTCCAGCATGGACGGACGGACGACCTACGCGACAATCAGCTCACGCTTTTCGGTAATTACGACTTGCCCTTCGGGAAGAAAGCCAGATTTGCCAGCGACGTCCCGACCTGGGTTGATTACCTCATCGGCGGATACACGCTCACGACCTCACTGAACTGGGCCAGCGGACTGCCGTTCAGCGTAAGCTATGCCGAGTGTGGCGCCGATGTGCCCTCCGGCCCGTGCAGGCCTGACAAGGGCAGCGGGAGTTTTCCGCTGAAGCTAACCGGTTACGATCCAACGACCCACTCGCGCACTTACTTTACTCCTCCCGGGTTAGGTAGCGCTTTTATCCGACCGAACCTCGACCAGACCGGCACATCTCCAAGGAATGCCTTCACTGGGCCGGGATTCTTCAATGACGATCTGGCTCTGCTCAAGACCATCCCAATTCGCGAAACTGTGGCGCTGCAATTCCGCATGGATGCGTTCAACGTCTTCAACCACATCAATCCCGGAAACCCGGGCAACACTTGTATTGACTGCGCGGGGTCAGGTCTGATCACCGGTATGGCGCTGGGCGATGTCCCGCGGCAACTTCAGTTTGCGCTCACGCTTAAATTCTAGAGAGCCAGCCGGATGGAAGCGAGAGCCATCCGGCTGTTTTTTCCTCTGGAACTAGCGGTCATCGTCACGAGCCGCAAATCAGTTGCTATAGAATCGCGCTCCAGGGCTGCCTCCATTTAGTTTTCCGGTTAGTTTTGCCTTACTGTGTGAGCATTTCTTTAGACGCAATCCGAAGATCCTCATCGCGTCTTCGCGTTTGGATTGTCTACTTGGGTGCGGTTGCAGAGGACCTACTCGAATGAGGAAAGGAATAATGGCGACTATCCGTTCCCCTCGGTTTCTCAGGATTTCGTGGGCCACAACCATGGCGCTGCTATGCTTCATTGCGCAGCCCTCCAGGCTGACGGCTCAACTCCTCGGCGCGCTCCCCCCTTTGCCTCCAATCACAGTCGCCCAAACCGGGGATGGCCTGACGGCAAAGATTGGCGATGAGAGTCTCGAGGTCTCCGTTTGCAGCGATTCTGTAATCCATGTTGTCGCCAGCCCAAAGCCCCTTGCTTCCATTCGGCCCTACCAGCCGTGGATGCTTGATCCCAAGCTGACTTGCCCGGGAACGCATTTCCAATTCGCGCAATCTGGCGATATGGCCACGTTGACCACGTCAACGATGAAGGCGGAGTTTTCGCTCACGCGGGGCAACCTGAAGTTCGGCAAAACTGGAGGCGAGGAACTGTTGGGGGAAAGTGACTCTGTGCCTCGCACGTATGAGTTCGGCCAGGTTAATGGGGAAGGCACATACCGCATCACGGACCGCTTCTCCCCGGACTCCACCGAGGGGTTTTATGGCTTGGGCCAGCATCAGAGTGGAATGTTCAATTACCGTGGAAGCACGGTCGAGCTTGGGCAAAACAACACCGATGTTGCCATTCCGCTTTTGGTTTCGAGTAAAGGCTATGCGCTTTTGTGGAACACCGCTTCATTCACGTATGCAGACAACAGGTTCCCACTGGCGCTCAATCTTACTTCGTTGGCTGGCGATTCGGTCGACTACTACCTGATTTATGGGCCTGAGATGGACCAGATCATCCACGAATATCGCAACCTGACCGGCCACACGCCCATGCTGCCCAAGTGGGCCTACGGTTTCTTCCAATCGAAAGACCGCTACATTTCGCAGGAAGAAATCCTCGGCATCGCTCATCACTATCGCGAACAACACATTCCGCTCGACGCAATCGTGCAAGACTGGTTCTGGTGGAAGACTGAAGGCGATCCCGTCTTCAATTCCAATTTCACTGATGTTCCCGGTGAACTCAAGACTCTGCACAACGAACACGTCCACGCCATGATCTCGGTATGGGGCTTGTTCGATGTAAGCTCTGAAACCTTTCAGAAGCTCTCGGCCCAACACTTAGACGTGCCCAACACGCACGTGTACGACGCTACGAATGCAAAAGCTCGGGACGTGTATTGGGACGATTTGGCGGGCAAGCTTTTCTCTCAAGGCTGGGATGCGTTCTGGCTGGACAGCGCGGAGCCGGAAGAATACTGGCCACACTGGGGAGACGCCATTCTCCGTGATAAACAATTGGCGATCGGCAGCGGCGCGCGCTATACGAACATTTTCCCTTTCATGCACACCAGCGGAGTCCAGGAGCACTGGAGGGCAACGACGGACCAGAAGCGGGTCTTCCTGCTGACGCGGTCCGCTTTTCTGGGCCAGCAACGTGTGGGGGCCACCGTCTGGTCGGGCGATGTTTACAGTAGTTATTGGGGACTGAGCCACCAAGTGGCAGCAGGGTTGAACTTCGCGCTCTCTGGATATCCTTACTGGACAACCGACGTTGGCGGGTATTGGCTGCAGCGCGATCAAACTCCGACCGACCCTGTGTACGAGGAGCTCTATACGCGCTGGTTTGAGTTCGGCATTTTCTGTCCCATCTTCCGTACGCATGGTCATCGGGACCACAACGAGCTGTGGACTTACGACAAGGTTGAACCGATCCTTCTCAATTACGACAAGCTCCGTTATCGGCTTATGCCGTACATCTACTCCCTCGCCTGGCGGGTTACCAGTCAGGACTATACGATCCAGAGGCCCCTGGTCATGGATTGGCGCACTGATCCCAGGACTTGGAATATTGGAGATCAGTTCATGTTTGGGCCTGCAATTCTGGTCAACCCGGTGCTGAAGCAGGAGGCGACTCATCGCACTGTCTACCTGCCAGATGCTCCTGTGTGGTATGACTTCTGGTCGGGAGGATCCGTAAAGGGGGGTCAGGAAGTGGAAGCGGAGGCTCCGTTGGACCGCATTCCGCTATTCGTCCGCGCCGGCTCCATCGTTCCGCTCGGACCCGAGATCGAGTACGCTGACCAGAAACCCGCCAGTCCCATTGAGCTGCGCATTTTCCGGGGATCTGATGGTAAGTTCGATCTCTACGAAGATGAGGGCGATTCTTACAATTACGAAAAGGGGTCTCATTCGCTTATCCCCCTGCGCTGGTCGGAGACGGATAAGACACTCACGATAGGGGACCGCCAGGGCCAGTATTCAGGTATGCCCAAGGAGGTCGCGTTCAACCTGGTCTGGGTATCGTCGAACCACGGTGTCGGAGAAACTGTCGAGGCCAAACCAGACAGAGTTGTTCACTATGAGGGGAAGGCAATTTCAGTGCACGCACCGTGACCGGCCGCAAAGCCTTGTTGCCCAGCAGATCAACCGCGACCCCAACTCTCACCTCGCCGCAGGTCTCTCTGTGCAAATCGTTGATACCATGGCCTCTTTGGCGACTTGGAGCGAAGCACCACCACCCTTAACGAACAGTCCTTGACAAGCATTTTCAGTTAGCGGTAACGTTCACCTCAAAAGTACGTGGGTGGTCACGACTAGTTCCACGATTTCAAACCCTAATCAAGTAGTCGTGAAGCCGGGAGTGAGCGGCATGGGGACAACAGCTGAACCAATCATCACGGGATCTCAGGAAAGTATCTGCTTCACGGACGCTGAAAAAGCGGCGGTTCTCGGTGAACTGAGAAATATTCTGAGCAGTCCGCCTTTTCGAAACAGCGTTCGCAGCAAGCAATTCCTCTCCTATGTCGTGCAACACAAGTTGGAAGGACGCGAGGAGTTCCTTAAGGAGCGGATCATTGGAACAGACGTCTTCCTGCGCAAGGCGGACTACGCGACCTCGGATGATTCCGTAGTTCGAGTGCAGGCTGGCGAGGTTCGGAGGAGGCTAGAACGGTACTACCACACGCCTCCAAGTCCGTCGCCGGTTCACATCGAGCTTCCCCTCGGTTCCTATGCTCCTGAATTTCGTTGGCTCTCTTCCGCGCCGCCGCTGGAGACCGAAACGCCCGCCACTGCGAGGCAACGGTGGCTGCGTTGGATGGTTGGTGTGCTCGCTGTTAGTCTTGCGCTGACCGTAGCCTTCGCGTCAAGATTCCCCAACCGCGCGCACAAGGAATCTGCCCTGGAGCAATTCTGGTCACCGATATTCGGTACTTCACAGCCCGTGCTGATTTGCCTGGCCAAGCCGGTGTTATACCGGCCATCATTAGAGCTTTACCGGAGATATTCCAAGGATCATCCTGGCACCTTCCAGACTGAAGTGGAGAGATACGATCAACCGCTTCCGATAGATCCAAAGGAAAAGTTGGTTTGGGGTGACATGCGTCCCTACACCGACTACGGCGTCGCCATGGGGGACGTGTACGTCGCAGCCAGGCTTTCGGCGCTGTTCGACCACATCAACAAGCCCAGCCAGCTCCGCATTGGCACCAACTATTCTTTCGAGGACCTTCGCAACTCTCCCGCGGTAGTGGTTGGCGCCTTCAACAACCGCTGGACGATGCAAATGACTTCCAACCTCCGTTTCGCGTTCGTGGAACAGGACGGGAACTTCAGGATTCAGGAGCAAGGCCCTTCGGGAACAGCTCGGTCCTGGGTACTGGGCCCCAATGGAGAAATCGTCGAAGACTTTGCCATCGTTACCAGATTGTTGGACGCGAAGACCGGCCAAGTGCTAATCGCAGCCGCGGGTATCGGAGCAAATGGGACGCAAGCGGCCGGCGAGTTCATTTCCAGGCGAGACTATTTGGAGGCGGCCTTCCGCTCCGCTCCCCCGGACTGGCAAAAGAAGAACCTGCAGGTGGTCCTTCAGAGTTCAGTGACCGATTCGGTGGCCGGACCTCCTCGCGTCGTCGCTACCTACTTCTGGTAAACGCGGCTTGTCACACCCGCACTCTAGGCGCGCTCAACAAAAACAAACCACCGGGATTGATTGCGACTATTGCATAAGGAGAATGGGCCGAACATGTCCGTGCACTCGCCGAACGTCCGGCACGACCTCGCCCTTTTTTAGGCTGGCCTCCAGAACCACATTCCGGGACATGGATGGGGCGCCGTGACAGGCCATGAGAATACCCTGTTGAATCGCAACCGTGGCCGCCTCCGTTCGGTCGCCTACGTCCATCTTCGCGATAATGTGCCTGACGTGGTTGCGGACGGTGAAGGGACTCACTTGGATTGCGCGGCCGATCTCCTTATTAGTCAGTCCTTTTGAGACCATCTCCAGAATCTCAAGTTCACGATGAGTAAGAGTCGACTGAAATTTACGCTCCGAAATTCGGGTCCCGATCCATTGGGGAAGGTAGCTGCCGCTCGAGTGAACGGCATAGACAGCTTTGAGGATTTCGCTGCGAGAGGAGTCTTTGCGGAGGTAGCCATCGGCTCCCGCCTCGACCGCCCTACATATCTCTTCGTCGGGCTCAAAGCTAGAGAGGATGATTACGTGAGGTCGACGATGATGCTTCCGGAGCGTGAGCAGTGTCTCAACGCCACTCATTGTCGGCATGTGAAGATCCAGCAACAACACATCTACGTGGCAGCCCTCAATGAAGGCCAACGCCTTCTCGCCGCTATGTATCGAGCCGACGACCTCCAGACCGTCTTGGATGCGAAGAACGGAGCTGAATCCTTCACGCACAACCGCATGGTCATCTACGATGAGAAGTCTTATCGTCGTTCTTTGCGTAAGGTGTTGCATCCCGGAATACCCCTAACAGATTGCCAGACACGGCTGATGCGATTCGCATCCCTTTGCCCACGGGCGGCGACAGAGACATAAGACGATGAGAGCTTGACGAGCCTCAGTGGGGTGTCTTCGGCCTACCTCCACAAGTTCGAGCCTTCGCACCAAGAGCCTTACACTGCGAGCTCTGGTTTCTTCAAGTAGTTCACGGTGTCATACAGGTAGGTAACAGGTTTTGATCAGAGTGAGTTCCGAATAGCCCTTGATGAGGGAATAACCAAAGTCTCTTCGCCACGCAGCGATTTTGCCACTACTGTCGTTTCCAGGACCTGCCTCGACTGGGTGATGACACAGTAGAGCGTCAACGTTCCGTCCAACCTGCGTTGGCGCGTTTCGGGTGATGCTGAGCCGTGATCCGTTTGTGATCCGTTAGCACTGCTTGCTACTGCCTTCCACTGCTTTACGGTGCCCGCCGTGCGCTCTATGTTATTGAAACTACGTTATAAGCTGAATTCGAATCCCACTCTCTCCGCCATGTTATTCAAAATAAACGAGTTACGCGAAGTGGGCGACCCACTCTTAGGGTCCCTTTTCTACTTTGGAATGAATGACATGAAGTTTTGCAAGGCCCAGGTGCGATCCGTTAAGGTAAAAACAGACTGGTAGGGATCAGCTCTTCGATCGGCGAACGAGGAGTTTTGCAGAGCCAGGTCGGCGCGTCCCCTTCTGGGCCGCCGAACGAAATGCACATCGGACTTCGCGCCAATTTTGACGCATGGCTTGCAGGTTAAATGCTCAGTTCTTAGGGCCCAGGGCAGCGACCGATAACGCCACTCCCGCGCCAAGCGAGCGTGGTTTCAGGTTTACCGCGCCATCACTCGAACTGCTATTCCTCGTGCCTTCCATGCAATGGTCAGCTTCACATCCTTCCGGGTTGCTCGTCGTCCAGAGCGTCTTCGAATCGATCCACATGAACCGACATATCAGTAGTCTTCAGGGCGACGATCGGATAATGCCTCTCAGCTTTCTGACTGCGTCCGGAATTTCCTTCGTTGATGTGTTACTGAATCCCAGGATGAATCCGTTCGGTGCCGGACGCCTTAGGTAGGAAGAGGAAAGCGGGACCAGCCACAGCTTGATGCGAGCGGCGCGTTCCGACAGTTCGTGGTCATCGAATCCCGCCGGGAGTGTCACCGATACGTGCAAGCCTGCCTGTTCTCCGGAGACGCCGACGTTGTCACGCAATTCACTGCGCAGGCTTTCGAGCAAAACACTACGACGCTCGCGATAAAGCAGTCGCATCCTTCTGAGGTGTCGTGCGAAGTGGCCTCCTTCGATGAAGTCAGCCAGTACCATCTGCATAAAGCCAGGAGCGCCGAGGTCCATGTTCAGCCGAACTGTGACGAACCGTTCGATCAGATCGGAAGGGATCGCGATGTAGCCAAGCCGCAACGAGGGGAACAATACCTTGCTGAAGGTCCCGATGTACACGACGTGCGCTCCCGGATCGAGCCCCTGCAACGAAGCGATGGGCAGATTCTCATACCGGTATTCGCTGTCGTAATCGTCTTCAATGATCCAGGAACCCGAACTATGCGCCCACTCCAGAAGTTGCAGCCGGCGGGATGCGCTCATGGTCGAGCCCAGCGGATACTGATGCGATGGTGTGACCAGGGCTGCCTCGGCGTTACGGCAACGCTTCACTCCGCTGGCTACGTCCATTCCTTCTTCGTCGACAGGCACGGGAACAACCTTGCAGCCATTCAAGTGAAAAACGTTTCGTGCGAATCGATATCCCGGATCTTCCATCCAGACACGGCTCCCGCGATCGAGCAATACCCGGGTGGAGATCTCGAGCGCCTGCTGCGATCCGCTGACGATCATGATATTGTCCGCTTCGCAACGCACTCCCCGGGCTGTCCTGAGGTAGGCAGCAATGACCTTCCTCAAGTGTTTCGATCCCATCGGATCGTCGTAGTGCATGGACGCCATCCGCAGGTTTCGGGACCGGTCGGCAATCAGTCGCGACCAGACCTTATAAGGAAAGTGATCCAGTGCAGGCTGGCCGGGGTTGAACGCTCCCCAGCGCCGGTTCAGCCACGGCAACGCTGCTTTGATCGAGGGTAAAGGTGTGCCGTTCACCGGCATCGGCCGTGGGCCTCTTCGGACTTCAATACGCCTTCCTGAACGTTGTGGCGTCACTTGATCGGGCAGAGTACTTGAAATAACGGTTCCGGCACCGACTCGAGCTTCAAGATAACCTTCCGCGAGAAGTTGCGCGTACGCGTTCAGGACAGGAATCCGAGAGAGTCCCAACTCAGAAGCCAGGATTCGAGTCGAGGGGATTCGCTCGCCCGGACGCAACGCACCGTCCACGATGGCGGTCCGATAAGAGTTATAGATCTGCCGATGGAGAGACTCTCGCGCCCGCCGATCGATCTGAATGATCGGCATCACGCCGGAGGAAATCTTCTTCATTTCCAGCGAACATAGTGGTTATGCGTAACCGTTGTCAACTCGGGAAACATGCCAACCATTTCGGCGGGGGGGGAACATAACCACTTGTCGTTGTGGTGGACGCAAGAGACCGATCTAGAACGCATCCCCGTCCGATAAACAACGTACCGAGGGAACGAGGGGCGGAACTTTCCCGGAGGCTGGCAACCTCAGTCCGTCCTCACCCATCGCACCCACGATCCCGGGACTTAACAATTCACCCGGCGGGAGCATTGCGCGCCGAGATTCCTTAGAAAATGTCTTCGCTTACTGACCAGACTTCCACATGGCTGCCCCGAGCAACTTTCCAGGCCCCGGCTCCTGTGCGAAAGCAACCACGCGGATCTGATCGAGACTCATGCCAGGTTTCAGCTTCAGTTGGACGTCCTGTGCCAAGCTCTTCCCTCTGCTAAGCTTTCCGATTTTCGCAATCTGCTGTACAACGGCGACGTGGGTTAAATGCCGGCCTCCGTTCTCTCCCCGGAGAACCTGCGAATCGACATGGTCAAGCGCAATTGCCAGAAAAAGATCCGCATTGTGCTCGTCGGCGGATGCATCCGCGTCCACGTGTGCTCTGAGCGTGTTCGGCGCGTCTTTATTGACGGCCACCTCGGTGATGTGAACCGGAATCTTCGCCGCTGCAGCGGCTTGCTGAAAAACTGTTTCAACGTCGTGCGCATCAGAGATTTTCAGTTCCTTCGTACCATCCACAATGATCTCCGGTGTGTAAGGCGTGCTTTGCCGGAGCGCGTGCACATAGGAATCCTGCCGTTCGGTCAGGGCATGCGAAGAATTTGGATCCTTCCACCCGTCGTGATCCCAATAATCGACATGCTCGCTTAGGATGATCAGTTGCGCGCCAGGCACCGGCTGCAACGTATCGAGTTTCTGCACGAACTCATCTGCCGGTGGACAACTGGAACAGCCTTCCGACGTGAATAACTCCACCAGAATCGGATGCGCATTGGCGCTCTTGTCAGCAAGGGGCGCCTCCGCATGAACACTGAGCATGGGCCCCGTGCAAACCGCAAGACCAAATCCGCAAAGAAGCGAAACCCTTAACCATCTCAATCGTGAGGGACGCATAACATACATTTCCAAACCTATCTGAAACTCTCTCAAAAAAGGGGCAAGTGGACAATCGGCTGACCATCGCCCCATATAGAGGAGAGATTAGAAATACAGCTTAGCTCCAAACTGAAACACTCGCGGATCGAAAGCGCTGGTCACTTGCCCGAAGTTGCTGGAACCGAGCGCATTGCTGACCTGATTGAACTCCGTGTGGTTCCAGGTATTGAAGCTTTCCGCACGAAGTTCGAACCGGCTGCCTCGAGTTTCATTTAGGACGAAGCTCTTGAAGAGCGACAGATTCCAGTTGTCACGTCCGGGACCGCGCAGGGAGTTGTGCCCCGCGGTGCCCCATTCGCCCAGCGCCGGAAACGCAAACGCTGCCCTGTTGAACCACTGCGCCGCCGTGTGCGGATACGAAACGCCGCTGACCCGGTCCGGACGGTTCGTCGCCTGGTTCAGGCCATTGCCGCTCTGTCCGCCAGTTAACTGCGGATTGATCGGCACTCCAGAAGTGATCGTTACGATTCCAGAAACCTCCCAGCCACCGATCGTAGATTTCAGGAAACGGTTCGAACTGTTCCTCAGGAACGGAATGTCATAGATAAAGTTGACTGCGGCGTTGTGAGTACGGTCGAACCCGCTCGGGCCGTTATCGTATTTCCAGCCCAGGTAGGGATTCGACACGTTGCCGAGATCGCCACCGCCATTTCCCGCACTGGTCGGATCGATTGCGCGCGACAGTGTGTAGTACGCACGCAGCGTCAGGTCCCGAATATGGGAGGTCAAATCAATCTGCAACCCGTTGTAATGAGAGTTTGCTTCGTTCGTCGAAAGAACGATGGAGTGAAACCCGGGATATGGCAACCCCGGCGAGGTATTGTATTGCGCACCTCCAATCAGCGCCGGCAGATAGCTCTCGCCTGGCAAATTGATTTCGCGATAGTCATTCTGGTATCGATTCTGATTTCCAACATAGGCAATTGACAACACCGAATTGGCGTTCAACTGCCGCTGGACTCCGAAGCTGTATTGGTAGCTGGCTGGCTCTTTGTACTGAGTGACCGATAACCCGGTGATACTCGCCGGATTGATAGCCTTAGGCGCAACAGTCCCGCTGGATAGCAGAATCCCCGGATTCTCCAGCGTGACGCTGTTATTGGTCACATTCAGACTGAATGGAATGTTCGGGCCCGCGTTGTACATATCGTTTCCTTGAATGCGTTCGTACATCATTCCGAAACCTCCGCGCACCACGGTCTTCCCGCGTCCGGTCACGTCATACGCGAAGCCCAATCGAGGTCCGAAGTTTGCCCAATGATCGTTTACCAGACCCTTGGGGATTCCATTCTTACCGGGAGTGCCAATGCCATTGAGGTATAGCGGCACGCCTGCGAGAATCGGATTCGGACTGGTGCCAAGTCCCGGGCTGCTCGGACTGATGGTGCCATCGGGTTGCACGATGGCAGCCATCGTGGGGTCGTACAGGGATGGATAGAAGTTCCCCATACGGTTATTTGCTTCATAGGTGTGTGGGATACCGTCCCAGCGCAATCCCAGGTTGAGGGTCAGCTTTCGGTTGGTCCGCCAGTTATCCTGAATGTAAGCGCCCCAGGACACGTTGTTCCAGAACCCGCGATCTTGTACGGCGAGTTCGTTGTAGCTCTTCGCGGTCCCCAGCAGAAAGTCCGCGAAATCACTGCCAGTAAAGGTACCGTCGAAATTGAATGATCCCTGCGTCTGACCGAACAGGTCTTGCGCCTTTTTGTATAGCGCCCAACTTCCCCCCATCTTCAACTGGTGCGAACCTTTCGTCCACGAAATGTCATCGCGGACCTGGTAGTCGTCCGCTTTGTTGTGCCACGGCCAGCTTGAAATCTCAAAGTGCGATCCGATGGATCCATTCAGATCGATGTTGGGGATGCGATTGCCATTGTTCGGCCCGCTGAAAAGCCTCGAACTGGTGGAGTCGTAGCCAGTTGGTAGCGAAAGGCTCTGCAGCCCTGATCCTGCCAAGGGAACGATGTTGATCCGATTGCCGTTGTAGTTGAAGGCGATCTCATTGAGCAAGGTTGGACTAATCGTATGGGTAGCATGCAGCACAGCGCTATACGATGGGTTACCGAATGTGTCGCCCACCGTGGGTACGTTCGCTCCACTCCACTGGCTTACACCGTACCCCTGGGAAACCTGCTCCGCAATGAAGTGTCCGAAAACCGAGAATTTTCCGCTGAAGTTGTGGTCAATGCGCGTAACTTCTTCGGTCAGGTTCGTCGGAGAGTTGTTTCCTCCGATGAATACTGGCTTGCCGTCCTTGTCGAGAGCATTGGCCGCGGGGAAAATGCCGGCGGTGAGCAATGCCGTTGCATTAGGCGCGATCATGCACGATGGAATCACGTTATTCGGGAACGGAGAGCCTTGCACGATTCCCGCGGGCAATACGCCGTTTGGGCAATTCTTCGCGAGTACAGAAGCAGCTACGGTCGAGGCACTCGGAACATTGATAACCTGGTTGCCGAAGTTTCCCCCATACATCGAGGTGACGGGTACCGGTTGATCCGTAAGACCGCCCTGGATCAAGCGCCGCCACTCCATGTTGTAGAAGAAGAACGTTCGCTGATGATTGGGGTTGTATAGCTTGCCCAGAGTCACTGGCCCCCCGATGTTGAACCCAAACACATTGAGCCGGAGTTCGGCCACTTTCTGCGGGGCCGGATTGAAATAGTTGCGTGCATCGAACGCATCGTTGCGGTTGAACTCCCAGGCCGATGCATGCAACGTCTTGGTCCCGGACTTAAGAACCATGGTCATGGTTCCGGCCGAAGAGAGCCCGTAGTCCGCGCTGTAGTTCGAGGTTAAGGTTCGGAACTCTGCGATGGCATCGCTTGAAGGAGCAATGCTCATTCCACCTGCGCCGCCGCGGTCATCATCTTCACCACCATCGAGAAGATAGATGTTGTGGTTTTGGCGCAAGCCGTTGAACTCAACGCTGGCATCGCCACCGACTGGCGTGTTGACCACTCCAGCGCTCATTCCACCGCCGCCTATTTGACTCGACGCCCCCGGTACCAACGCTGCCAGTTGATACATGCTGCGCCCGCTCACCGCGATCTGCGAAATCTGCTGCCCGGTGATGACGTTGCTCTGCTCTCCGGTATCGGTTTGTACGCGCACCGGATTGGCTTCTACGGTAACCGTCTCCTGCGCGCCGCCAACCTGCATGGTGAAATCAATGCGGTCGCGATCGCCCACTTGCAAAGCGACGTTCGTTTGTTCGGCAGTTTTGAAACCTGACGATTCTGCTTTGATGCTGTAATGCCCGATATTCAGGTCAGGCACTACATATTGCCCGGCTTCGTTGGTCTGAATTTTCTTGACCGCGCTCGAATCCAGATTCGTCACGGTAATGGTGACGCCGGGCAGAGTTGCCCCGGATGGATCGGTAACCGTACCCACAATGGTGGCCTGCTGGCCCACAGCTAACAGGGACAGGCTCATCACAGAAGCAAGCAGCAACACGAACCGAAAGCCGAAGCTGTTCAGACAATTCTTCCGGACACGCGATGATACGTTGCGCGTTGAATCCCGCGGCGAATTCATTGATTTGCACTCCAAAACCAGATGGAATTAGCGCCCCACAGAGCGTCCATTAGACGATGCAGTCTCTGATGATTCGAAACAATATCCACTTAGCGTAATTCCCTTATGACCATCTCCTCTCGTTGGAGGCAATGAAGATTCGGCCGGACTACGCAGCACCATGGGCGGGCCTCGCGGAATGTTCCGGTGCAAGGTTAGTGTCTGGCCAGATTCGTTTGAAAGACGTCGAGAAGGAGCTCAAAGCCGATACGCGAAAGGCGATCGAACTCGACGATTCTTCCCGGAAGCTCACAATGTTATGACTGGCTGGTATTTATTTTTTCCAAATGGGACCTCCCTCCCCCTTCGGATATAGAGTCTCAGCGTTCTATCACTCTCAATCCAGCTTCGCCGAGGGCTATCACATGAGAGCCTATGTTCTGATAGCGCTCAATCGCCGAGAAGACGCGATCGAAGCACAGCAACAGTCAAATGACGTCGTTCGACTGCATGAAGTTCAGAGTGGAAAACGGAATGCCGACCGTCACTGTCCAACCTTCTTTCGTGACTCGAGCTTCCGATGTCCACACTCCGTCCCGGAGTCCCGAGGCATTCATCGCTGTCGCGCCGTCTAATGACGAAGGAGAGGGTATTTGGGTTCAGCTTCCGCAGTCGTTCTTCGCCTCGTGCCATGTATTCGTCTCAGGAGCGTGGTGCAAAACCCACGAGTTCAAGCTATGCGGGCCTGCGCAAGCCTTTAGATGATTTCATCGAACTGGCAGAAGGAGTTGATCCGCGGCGACAACTACAGTCCAAATTGATTGGCAGTCTGTCACCTTGATAAATATATGACGGTGCATGACTACGCGAGATACAAGGGGGCCTGAGGGGTTGTTGAGGTCCCCGAACCGATGATCCTCTGGTTGATTAAACTCGGACGTGGCATTGCGCTGGCGAGCGCGAGAATCGGCCCGGCAAACAGCAGTGTGTCGAAGAAGTAGTCGATCCCCTCAACCTTGACCGTTGTGCTCGGGTTGGCTAGCGAAACGATCAAGATCGGCCCATAGATGAACACGACCAGAAGCACAATCCAGGTACCGAGATAAGTTGCCGCCCTCCGCGTATTCCTGCCCAGCAGAATGCATATCCCAGCAACCAGGAGAATTGCACCCGTCAGGTAGCCGATGAACAGACGCCCCGGAATCCATCCCGGCGTCAGTTTTGGGAGCGGGACTCCGAGAGCTCCGGCGGGATGCAGAAAGTGTTCAACCCCATAAACCATTGCGGCGATCGCAACCAACACGCGGCCCACCGTTGTGAGCTTGCCTCCTCCTTTGCTTCGGCCTTGCTCAGAGAGGGCGCTTCCAGCAAGGATCCAGCCTCCACCCCCGAATGAGCTCTCGCGGAGCACAATCGTCCATGCAAACCTGTCTTTGGGATTTGCCAGCGCACCTGGAATCATCAACATCCCCACAAAAAGGAACATCATGATTCCAAACAGCAGTCCGGACCAGCGCACCTGAATTTGTGTGGCAATGCTCAAAGACGCAGCCAACAGCGCAACGCCGACGAAATAAGCAATAAACAATCGCCACGGCATATACGAGGGCACTCCGGGCAAAACGGCCTTGACGTCCGAGAGATGCAGGGCGCCGAAGACCGCCAAGGGAGCGGCGAAACACAAATTTCTCAGGGCTACGACCTTGTCCAGGCCGGTGGCCTGTGCAATATCGGTCTTTGCGGTCCACAGGGCAATCACGAAAATCAGAATGGCAGCGCTACACATCGAGACCGGAGTACGAACGAACTCAAGAAATGCCGCGATAGTGGTTGTGAGCGAATGGATGCCCATGGCGAATCGTGCTATAAGCGGGGCCACTGTGGCAATAACCAGTTAGCGATGTTTGCATATGGCCACCAGAATGAAGGTCCGTTGTGGCCCAAGCAATTTTGAACCTCAACATGGTCTCTCTCGCCCATTGCTACGATGTAGGACATCACAATTTCTTTGTACCCCCGAGTCATACAAATCCTGCTTCGCTCTGAATTCCTGTTCAAATCCACGGCCTCAAAGCGGGGACACCGACGTCCTTATCGCTGTTCGCCGCAATCCCAACGACGTCACACCTGTCACCAGCATCGACGACAAGATCAACGATGCCGCTGCGACTCTGCAATCAAAATTCGAAGTGATTCGCGGCATCGCCGTGGATTTGGCCAACTCCCTCCAATCCGCGGAGAATCTGATAAAGGAGGCCGAACTCGAATTGGTCTGAGCCTCTCGGGTAAAGGAAATCTCTACGTCGTTGAGACTACAGTGGAGCGACATTCAAAGTCATGTTTCAGTGTCTAGGACAGAGATACGGCGTCGAGGATAGCTGTCAATTGGGTTCCGGAAGTCCGTGATAAAAACGCGCATCCTCCTCGAGTTAGCTCGTCGTGAGAGGTCCTCGCGGTTTATGGATATAATGCGCCTTCGCGGATCTCGAGCTCGAGTGTCAGCCCGCCCTCGGACAAAAAACCCCAGCAACCTGCTGATTCGTATTCGCTGCGATGTGGGGCAGGGAGGGGTCTCCGACGGTTGCCTCGCAATGTCCGGCACCGACAAACGTGTCCCCGTCGTACATGTGGCTGCAGGACATCAGTGCGGACGGCAAAGTGCTTCTCGGAGATTCCACAGGAAGGCGGCCTCGTCGGCATTCATTCATTGCATGCGGCCTCGGACCAGATGATTGATCTTCCCAGCGAAAGCACGATTGCCACGGGAATTTCTCAGGATGGTTCCCGTATCGCGGTGGACTACAGCGGCGCGGGCTCCGGACCAAATTATGCCGTGTACCTGGTGAAAACGGATGGCTCGCCGCCGGTGCGTTTGGGCGAAGGCTCATCCATGGGAATATCGCCCGACGGTAAGTGGATTGCCGCTTTCCTGCCTACAAATTCCAACTTTCGATTGATTCCTACCGGTGCCGGAGAAACGCGCACTTTCAATCTCGGTTCGGTTCGGACACTTGACTATTACGGCAGTTGGGTTCGCGACAGTTCCAAGTTCGCGTTCCCGGGAGAAGAACCGGGAAAACTTGCCAGAACCTACCTGGTAGACGTCAAAACGGGTCGAGCGACGGCCGTGACTCCAGAAGGAACCTCGGATCCCTTGATTTCGCCGGATGGAAAAACTGTCGTCGCGCGTGATGGTACGCAAGCGTTCCAGCTGTATCGCGTAGGCGGAGGCGAACCGCAGCCTGTCAAGGGTCTGAAAGATGGTGAAGTTCCGATTCAATGGGACGACTCTGGTACGAAGTTATACGCATGGGACCGCACCTTTCCCGCACACATATTCCTGCTGGATTTGAAAACCGGCGCGCGCCAGCCCTGGACAACCCTTGTTCCGCCCGACTCAGCCGGGGTACTTTACGGCAACATTGTGATGACGCCGGATGGAAAAACATCTGTCAACCGCTACCGTCGAGCTATGACAACTCTCTATCTCGCTGACGGACTCAAGTAATCTCCACCCATTTCTTGTGCGGCTCGCGCTGACCCTGATCTCGGACAGCAGGTCTGAACAGACGCTATTTTTTCTCAAAATGGTCGCCGAAGGAATAGACCCTGATGGGCGCCCTTCAGCCTAATTGTACTCAGCCCCAACTCTGCTGTATCGAGGCGACGAACATCCGATTCAGGCGACTCTGGCAAACAAATGCAGCACGCCGTCAGCAGACATAGTTTCACCGTGGCCGGGCGAACACCGCAAGCTGCAATCCGACGGTAAGCGGGTTACGGGCTTGGATTTCGTCTTGAGGTTCAGGCTGAATGCGTTGCAAACCACATCGGACTATTTCAGGAGTCATTCAGTCCGGGAGCGACGTACACGTTTGACTTACCTTGAACCATGAATTCTTATTGTTGCCGACCGGGATTACGTTTTCCGTTAGCGCCTGAGACGGGTTCTGGACGAGACCGAAATGTGTGACTGATTGCCCGCGCAGGCAGGATCCACAAAGGAGAACAGGTTCATGGCTGAATCCGTTGTTTTCAACCCGCCGAGAGGCACTGCTTCTCTCGGCCACCGCAGGAATCAGCATTGCGGCCCAATGTGCACTCGCTTCCGACAGCATCAAGACAGCAGCCCATCAGGCACCGGGTAATTGCTCGACCCCGCGCTCTGCGATGGCCAATACCCGATACGGGAAAGTGCGCGGATTTGTCGACGGCGGTGTTCTCACATTCAAGGGGGTTCCCTACGGCCAGACCACGGCCGGAGAGAATCGGTGGCTTCCGGCCAAGCCTCCCGCGCCATGGACTGACGAATATCCAGCACTCGTTTATGGAGCAAATTGCCCTCAAAACCTGCACACCTGGACGAGCTCTGAGCAGACTTTCATTCAGAATTGGGATGACGGTTGGCAAAGTGAGGACATGCTCAAGTTGAACATTTGGACGCCGAGCTTGACCGGACGGCGTCCGGTGATGTTTTACATTCACGGCGGCGGATTCAGCTTCGGTTCGTCTTACGAACTGCCCTCGCATGAGGGAGCGCAGATGGCGCGCCACCACGATGTCGTGCAGGTCTCGGTCAATCACCGCCTCAACATCCTTGGCTTCTTCGATGTTTCAGATGTTGGCGGCTCTGCCTATGAAGACTCCGTTAACGTTGGAATGACGGATCTGGTCGCTGCACTTCGCTGGGTTCAGGAGAACATCGAGAACTTCGGCGGCGATCCTGACCGCGTTATGATTTATGGCCAATCTGGCGGCGGATCGAAAGTGACGACGCTGATGGGCATGCCCGGGGCAACAGGCCTTTTCCATCGCGCCTCGGTACAATCTGGCGGCGGTGGCAACATACCGACTAGAGAGCAGCAAAACGAACTTGCCCGGCTCGTGATGAAAGATCTCGGTCTCGCTCCACACGATATCGAATCGCTGCAGAAGATGGAGTGGTCGAAGCTTGTTGCTGTCGGCAACGCAGCCGCTGCCAAGATCAATCCACCGGGACCTCCATTCACGGGACCAGGAACTCCCGGCAAACCGCGAGTGGGTTGGTCACCGTGCGTCGATGGCAAGGTGATCAACATGCGCTCGTTCTTCGATGCCGCTCCAGAGATCTCCAAGACCGTGCCGATGCTTATCGGTTCAGTAACAGAAGAAGGGAATCGCATGTCTTCCAAGCCGACCGAAGAAGAGTGGCATGCAAACCTCTCCAAAGCCTATGGTGACGAAAAAGCGACTGCCGTCATCGCCGCGCTGAAGAAGGCATACCCGCAAAAGAAAATCCAGACCTTGTCGTATATGTGCACTGGTAATTTTCTGAATGGTCTTGGCATGCGCAACAATGTCGTGAAAATGGCGAGGTTGAAGCACGAACTCAAGGCTGCCCCAGCCTACGCATATTACTTCACCTGGCAAACTCCCATCCTCGACGGCCTGCCCGGTGCATGGCATACGGCGGAACTTCAATTCTGTTTCGACAACACCAAGCGCTGCGAGCAAGGAACGGGCGACACATCGGAGGCACAGGCACTGGCGAAGAAAATGGCCTCGTCGTGGGCGGCATTTGCTGCTACTGGGAATCCAAACATATCGGGACTCAAGTGGGAGCCGACCGACCCTGAAACCAACAAGACGATGATCTGGGACAACGAATGCCATATGGTTAATGATCCCGATGGCGAAGCTCGCAAGATCATTTTGACCTGATCGTTCCGCACAGCAAGAAGTAATGCTGATTGCGCGTTAGGGATCGAAGAGATCAACGCACCGGCGGGCGTGCTCGCAGGGCGTCTGCAGAAGGGCAAGGCCAACATCGATCTGCACCTGCCGGAACGAAAACCTGTGAGCCTGCGTTTAAAGCTCGGCATGCACCAGCCGATCGAGTGGGTGGAACAGGTGACAATGGCATAATCGCCCGACGGTGTGCTCTCGATCTCAGGCCGTGACTAACTGTTTTTCTAGAAGAGGGATCGTATGCGCAACCTTATTTTGAGTGCAATTCTCTTCTTAGGCTTGGCTGTTTCGCTTTCGGCTTCAGATTACGATCCAGTGCTCTGGTATACGCACCCGGCCCAACGCTGGGGCGACGCGCTGCCCATCGGAAACGGCAGGCTGGGCGGGATGGTCTTCGGTGGCGTCGCGCAAGAGCGCATCCAGCTAAACGAAGACACCATCTGGAATGGCAAGAGACGAAGTCACGTAAACCCGCAAGCGCTCAAGGCCTTGCCCGAAGTGCGCCGGTTGTTGTTCGCCGGCAAGCCACTCGAGGCGGAAGAGCTCGAAGAGCGCACGATGATGGGAATTCCCAACCGCCAGCCCCCGTATCAGCCGTTGGGAGATTTGAACCTCACATTCGCGGGCGAGGACAACGCCGTTGACTACCGCCGCGAGTTAGACCTGGCTACGGGTATTGTCCGCATCACATATCGTATCGGCGACGCGACCTGCACGCGCGAAGTGTTTTCGTCCGCGCCCGATCAGGTGCTAGTGGTTCGTCAAACTTGCGATAAACCGCGCCGGTTGTGGTTTCACGCCACGCTTACGCGCTCTCAGGACAGCAAGACCACAACTGCGGTACCGGACCGCGTGATCCTCGAAGGCGAAGCCATCGCGCACACTGACTTTTGGATCACGCCGAACCTCAGCGGGGAAAAGCTGCAGAAGGAAAAAGATCAGCTCGAACCAAGTGGCGTAAGATTCCGCGCGGAACTGCGCGCGATCAACGAGGGGGGCCACGTTGAGGTCTCGGGCAGCGACGTGATCGTGTCGAATGCCGATGCGGCGACCCTGCTCGTGGTGGCGGCGACGAATTATCGCGGCGGCGATCCGGCCGCGCAATGTGCACGGTACCTTGCGATTGCTGCCAAGCCTTACGCACGGCTGAAGGCCGCACACCTCGCGGATCACGAAAACCTCTTCCGCCGCGTAGACCTGGAGCTGGCGCAGCCTCCGAAGGAGGATTCAATCGACAGCCTTCCCACAGACGAGCGACTGGCCAGGATCCGACAGGGCAAGGACGATCCAGGACTCGCCTCTCTTTATTACCAGTTTGGCCGCTACCTGCTGATGGGAAGCAGCAGACCGGGAACGATGGCGGCCAACCTCCAGGGCATTTGGAATGAAAGCATGGCACCGCCATGGGACAGCAAGTACACCACGAACATCAACGTCGAGATGAATTACTGGCCGGCCGAGGTCGGGAATCTGCCAGAGACGACCGGGCCCTTTTTCGACTTGGTCAAGTCGAACATGGACAGTGGCCGCCGTGCTGCAAAGGACATGTACGGCGCACGCGGTTTTGTGTTTCATCATAATCTTGACGCCTGGGCCGATACCGCACCCGTCGATTATGCGTATTGCGGAATATGGTCGATGGGCGGCGCATGGATGGCGCTGCACTTCTGGGAGCACTACCAGTTCGGCCTCGACCGTACCTTCCTTCGCAACGAAGCGTATCCCGTCATGAAGGAAGCCTCGCAGTTTCTGCTCGACTACCTTATTGACGATGGCAAAGGCCATCTTGTCACGAACCCGTCCTATTCGCCCGAGAACAGCTACCGCATGGTGGACGGGACGATCGGACGGCAGACTGTGGGTGCGAGCATGGATTACGAAATCATCTACACGCTTTTCCACGCAACCATGCGCGCCTCGCAGATATTGGGGATCGACCCGGAGTATCGAGAACAATTAAAGAGGACGCTCAAGCGAATTCCTGATCTAAAGATCGGCAAGTATGGCCAGTTGGAGGAGTGGAGCGAAGATTACGACGAGCCGTCTCCCGGCATGAGTCATGTGTCGCATCTGTTCGCGCTGTTTCCGGCTGACGAGATTACGGTGCGTGGCACGCCGGCGCTGGCTGCAGCCGCGCGCATTTCACTCGAGCGCAGGGAACAGAACGGCGGTGGCAAGAACGGATGGCCTTCCGCGTGGTACGCGAATCTGTGGGCGCGCCTTGAAGATGGCGATCATGCCTATCGGCAAATTCAGAATCTACTTGCCACTTCTTCTGAAAGCCTGCTCAACGCCAACCGCAGGTTCTTTCAGATCGACGCCAACTTCGGCGGAACCTCAGCTATTGCCGAGATGCTGTTGCAGAGCCACGCGGGGGTGATCGCGCTGCTTCCGGCTCTGCCTTCGTCTTGGCCTGATGGCCACTTTCGCGGGCTGCGGGCCCGAGGCAACGTAGAAGTGGAGGTAGCGTGGAAAGACGGTCGCGCCACGTCTGCCGCACTGCGGCCGAGAGTGGCTGGCGAGTTCAAAGTCCGGCCGCCGCACGGCCAGCGCATCACCGGAATTCAGTCGGCGGGCCGTGCCATCGCGTGTACCGAGCAGGACGGGGTGTGGACGTTGCACCTGGAGCCGCGCAAGGAGTACATGATCGCATTTTGAATCGCGGCAATGCGGACCGGACGGGCCGGACTCGCCGGACTCATATCCCGCGATACGAGAACCCGCGTGGCGAAATTCCCAGCTTCAAAGAAATGCTACTGCGCGACGGCGAAGCGGTAAATGTCGATGCTGATCGGCGCAACGGGCAGAGTCGCCGGCGCTTCGCCGATCGCGGTCTCCTTCACTTCGACCTGGGGCGCCTGCCCAACGTGGTTGGCAGCATCGAGGTCCTTACCTGTCATACGCCACAACGTTGCGCCTCCGGCCAGGCGTGCGCCGCTGATTTTGAGATCGAATTTCTGCTCGGAGTCGGTCGCGTTCACGACGGCCAGCGTGAGGTATTTGCGATCTGCGCTGAGTGCCGCCACCATGTCCAGGGGATATGTCGGACTACCTGCGCTCGTTCGTGGGAGGTCGCCCACGATGTGCTGCGTGGGAGTTGGTTGCGGCGAGTTGCCCGTAAGCGCAACCGGAACGGAGCCGGCGCCGAGGTGCTCGCCATAAAGTTTAAAGAGCAGCCCGTTGCTGTTGAGCGTTGCGGCGGTCTGGTTGAAATCCAGCGTGGAAACGCCCATGGTGAAGGCGGCCATTTGTAGAAAGTCGGATTCACGGAGCATTTCATTAAAGACCATCGCGTAAGCGAGGGCGAGTTTGAGGTTGGGCTGACCGCCTGTATAGGCGTATTCATCATTCGACATGAAAATGTTTTTCGCCTTCATCTCGGGAAAGCGCCGCTCGTACTCCTGCCACTCCTCGCCTTTGAGGCGCACGCGATCGGACGGACGGCGCACCCACTCGAGAACGGTCTCCTCGTCGGGGACGTAGCCGGCTTCCAGGCGGCCCACCTTGATGCCTTTTTCTGCGCGCTCGCGGTCCCATCGCACACCCGCGCGCGTGTACCAGTGCTCAGTCACGCCGTCGAAGTTGCCCCAGTCTTGTTTGAGGAAACCACAGGTCCAGTCTGCGTCGGAGCATATGCCGGCCTGATCGAAGGGAATGTGCCAGTCCGCGGCTACGCCTTCAATAATTGCCTCTTCCGGCATGGAGCCCGAGGCCAACAGCGTGATCGAGGGGTCAGCGGCGCGCATCGCTTTCGCAAACTCATTGTGCTTGAGCAGGTAGTACTTCAGATCGGTGCGGCCGAGCTGCCACTGGCCGTAGGGCTCGTTGCCGATGTTCCAGAACTTAACGTGATACGGTTCCGGATGTCCGTTCCGCGCGCGCACCGCGCCCATCGGAGTGCTGGTTGCGCCGTTGATGTATTCGACTTCTTCGGCGGCGGAGTGCGCGTCGCCGAAACCGGCGTTGACGGTGATGTAAGGCTCGACCCCGATCAGTTTGCAGAAGGTCATGAAGTCATCCATGCCGACATCATTGGTCTGCATGGCATTCCACGCGTAATCGAAATCCGGCGGCCGCTGGTCGCGTGCCCCAACCGAGTGATACCAGTTGAAATCGGAAATGAAGTTCCCGCCGGGCAGCCGCCAAAAGCCGGAGTGCAACTGCTTCAGTAACGCAATGACTTCCGGGCGGAAACCGTCGACGTTGTCAGCAGGCATGAGCGAGACAGCTCCGATGTGGACATTACCCTTCCCAGTGCCGGTGATCTCGAACGCACCGGCGTCAGTGTCGGCTTCAGATGTAACGGAGAAAGGCAGTTCTTTGTATGTCGTCGAGAGCGCGGGAAACACGACGGTTTTCCGGTCGTTCGCGCCCTGGCCCCACGCTAGTGAGAGCTCCACCTTCACGCCGGGTGTCGCGCGCAACCAGATGTGGCCGCTGTACTTTTTCCCCTTCACGAGCGAAAAACCGGATTGCCGTATACCATGCGGCGTGGAAGCGTCGAGTTCGATGCGTGGGCTCTGTTCGCCAACAAAGGGATGATCATTGTCCATTACAATCGCTTCGGCCGGACCAATGGGGAGCCACTTTCGCAACTGCATATTGCGGAAGGGGCCGCCTTGCGCGGGTGCAGACGCCTGGGACTCCTCGGGCTTGATGGGGAAGTAGAATTTGCGGTCATCGAGCATCTGGGACCAGAGGCTGCGATAAATCAGCGCGCCAATGTGTTCGATAAACATCCCGTACTCGTAACGCGATACACGCTGCGCACTTTGCTGCGTATCGATTTCCACTTTCAGTTGCTGCGGCGCGTTCTCCGCATTTTGCTGCGCCGCTCCGAGTTTGACGGTGGCCGCCAACAAGAGCGTAGCTGCAGCAATGATCGCAATCCGATTCTTCATGCAACACTCCAAGAGGATGTGAACCTGAAGTTTCTCTTTCCAATCAGGCGCATCGTAGATTACCACCTTGTGGGAACGAATCGATCCATTACACTTGTCTGCGACACCACAGTCTCTATAGAGTCGAAACCTTGTGCAGCGCTGGGAAAATCACCGGCATTCATCTACACCGTGGAGAAGATCATGAAACGCCGCATCATGCGAACCGGTCAGTGGATTCTTGTTTTCGCGGGAGCACTCTTATCCGCAACCCTGCAAACCGCTGTTGCTCAGGAAGGAGAAAATCCTCCTTACCTGAACCCCCAGCTCTCGCCCGAGCAGCGCGCCACCGATCTGGTTCGCCGTATGACGCTCGCGGAGAAAGCTTCGCAGATGCAGAATAACTCGGCGGCCGTCGCGCGGCTGAAGGTTCCTGCATACCAATGGTGGAGTGAAGCCCTTCACGGGGTCATCAACGAGGGAGTTACTGAATACCCGGAGCCGATCGGGCTTGCGGCGACGTTCGATGCACCGGGAATTCATACCATGGCAGCGCAGATTGGCATTGAGGGCCGCATCAAACACGCCCAAAACCTTCCGAGGGGCATACTGGCATCATGGGAGGCCTGGATTTCTGGTCGCCCAATCTCAACATTTTCCGTGATCCCCGCTGGGGCCGCGGACAGGAGACTTACGGCGAAGACCCGTTCCTCACTGGCCGCATGGGAGTTGCCTACGTAACTGGGTTGCAGGGCGACAACTCCAAGTACTACCTCGGAATTGCGACACCCAAGCACTACGCTGTGCACAGCGGACCAGAACCAACGCGCCACTTCGCCGATGTAGATGTCAGCAAGCACGACCAGGTGGACACGTACGAACCCGCATTCCGCGCGGCAATCGTGGAAGGCAAAGCAGGGTCGGTGATGTGTGCCTACAATGCGATCAACGGCGAACCGGCGTGCGCAAACCAATACCTGTTGCAGGATCAGTTGCGCGGCAAGTGGGGTTTCCAGGGGTACGTGGTCTCGGACTGTGACGCAGTCCGAGACGTTGCTGCCAATCATCGCTATCGTCCCACGCAAGCGCAAGGCGCCGCGATCGCAGTAATTCGCGGCATGGACAACGAGTGCGTCACCTTCACATCCCGCTTTGGCGAACCGGTCGAGAAAGCCTATATCGACGCCGTTCAGCAGGGATATCTGCCGGAAAGCGACCTCGACACCGCACTGATTCGCCTCTTTACCGCGCGCATCCGGCTTGGCATGTTCGATCCTCCGGACATGGTTCCCTACACGAAGATCGATGAGAAGGAACTCGACAGTGCGGAACATCGCGCACACGCTCGCAAGCTGGCCAATGAGTCGATGGTCCTGCTGAAGAATGACGGCCTTCTCCCACTCCAGTCTGGGATACTAAAGATCGCCGTTGTTGGGCCTCTTGCCGATCAGACGAGGCCGCTGCTTGGAAACTATGCCGGCCAGCCTACTCATATCGTCTCCATCCTCGATGGGCTCCACTCTGAGTTCCCCAAAGCGACCATCACCTTCGTTCCCGGAACACAATTCCTTCGCACTGATGGAAACCCCGTTCCAGATGCTCTTCTGACCACTCCAGACGGCAAGCCCGGACTCAAAGCCGACTACACCGAGGGTATGCGACGTGGCCAGCTGGCCTCAGGTCCGCCGCCTGTCCAACTTGTCAGCCGTACGGAGGCGAACGTAAAGCTCACGGAGAGCGAACTCCCGAAAGAAGTCGCGGGAAAGAATGCCTTTGGCGTGCAATGGTCCGGGTTCCTGACACCTTCGGAATCTGGCGACTTTCTCCTCGGCATTCGCTGCGCGGGATTCGGCAGGCTTACGGTCGATGGTAAGCAGGTAGCAGCGGCGATCGGTGGTGGTACACGAGGACTCGTATCGGGCGCGGGCCGCGTTCATCTCGAAAAAGGCCGCAAGGTCGCGATTGAAATCTTCTATGGGACCAGGAACGCCAAGCCGCATTCCGAACTCTTTTGGTCCAAGTACAGTAGCGCTCCTTCACCGGAAGCCGTCGCCGCAGCAAAAAGTGCGGACGCTGTCATCGCCGTCGTCGGAATTACCAGTCAGCTTGAGGGCGAGGAGATGCCTGTGAGCGAACCCGGCTTCCTTGGCGGAGATCGCACCAGCATCGATCTCCCTCAGCCCGAGGAAGATCTGGTGGAGTCTGTCGTTGCGACCGGAAAACCCGTCGCCGTCGTTCTCATGAATGGTAGCGCTCTAGCCGTCAACTGGATCAACGAACATGCCAATGCCGTTCTCGACGCGTGGTATCCCGGAGAAGAGGGCGGCGCGGCGGTGGCAGAAACCCTGAGCGGGAAGAACAATCCTGCCGGACGGCTGCCCGTTACGTTCTACAAGGGAGTTGACCAGTTGCCCCACTTCGAAGATTACGGAATGGCAAACCGGACCTATCGCTACTTCGCCGGCAAGCCCCTTTATCCGTTCGGCTACGGGCTCAGCTACACGAAATTCAGCTATAGCAATCTCACGGTGCCGCAACAGGGCATCGCTGCGGGACAGCCGGTCGAGGCAGATGTAACGGTGACCAATACTGGAAAGATTCCTGGCGACGAGGTCGTGCAACTGTACCTCAAGTTCCCGCCGCTTAAGGGTGCACCTCTCATCGCTCTTCGAGGATTTGAGCGAATTCACCTCGATCCGGGTGCAAGCCAGAAAGTTCATTTCGAGTTGAAGCAGCGCGATTTGGGCATGGTGAGTGAGGACGGCAATCCGATGATTGCTCCAGGAGACTACACCATCAGCGTTGGTGGCGGACAGCCTGACACCGGAGCGCCCGGTGTCGCAGGTCATTTCCACATCGACGGCCAATACGCATTGCCGGAATAGGGCGACGGCGGAACGAGGCTACACGATTGAGCTGTTCGCCAATAAATACACGACCGCGCTCAGAGGAATGCAAATCGACGTCAAGGCTGTGAACACCGTCGTTCTTATCTCAGACTTACGTTATGCAGTATTGCTGATCCGTTCGATCCCCTAACGGTATTCGTCAAACTATGCCCTTCGAGCCGCAAAGTAAGGTTGGTTTGTAAGCTGATCGTCCAGTCCGGGGTACAGCACTGCGGAGTGCGGTTCTTCTCTCAGTTCGAAGTAATACTGAAGCGGGAACGGACTCTGAGTGTATTCGGCAGGGATAGTGGCGCGCCAGACTCGTCCCTCGGAGTTCATGGGGTGACTCTCCCAGCGCTCTGCCTGATTTACGTGACGATAGTACAACCGCACGGACACATAGTCCTTTTGGGCAACAAGTTCCACAGCAAAGGCGTTGCCGGATTGAAAAGTGGGCACCGGCGCGTAGCGTGCTTTCACATTCGACCGTTGCGTCCTGCCGAGCGCCTCGGCGATCGCGCGGGTGACTGGCCCACCTTTCTCCGCAGGCCTGGCGGACTCCAGCTTCGCGGCAACCGCCGCAATGTCCGCATCAATATCGGCTAGGCGGTCGGCCCAGTGGCCGCGCAACTGGCGTGCTTCGCCCACGGTAATGTCGCCCATGTAAACGCCCTTGGTGCGAACGGCAATTCCGGTCCACGCGTCGCGTGCCTGTTTGTAAGCTTTCAGCGCCTCTTCGAGTGCGGCGCGATCACCGGCCTGCTCGAAGATGCGGTATAGCACTCCAGCGCGGAACTTCGCGGCGAAGAAGCGGCCCAGACCTATCGCAACAGCTATGTCAATCGTTAACCGCCGGTATTCCGACCGGCCTTTTCTCGTTGCCCGACGCTCGCCGCGCGCCAGGGATTCTGCGGCCGCAGCCGCGTAGTTTTCCAACCAGTGAGACACTTCGATGGGGGTGTACTTGCCGCTGCGCTCTCCTTTGAGCAAGTCGTCAGCGAAATCATCCATACTGTAAAACAACTGCGGATCAAGCGGGCTTACAGTCCCGAACACGCACGGTATCGGACTGTCAGTGTACGGGCCGGGGTGTGCAGCATCGATAAGCGAGTGGTTCAGGTAGATCTCGGGCCAGTAGGTGTTGTTGCCCGCTGAGGGTGCATGCGCGGTTGTGATGATGGGAAGGATCCGGCTCGAATTCGCAAGCGCGTTTTCAAAATCCGCCCCCACAGGTCCGAAATCACGGCGCATGGCGCGACGCCACACATCCGGATCGGTTTCGGGGTCATACAAATGGCGTCCCCAGACGCGATAACTATAGGTGTACTTCTGCCAGTCCCAACGTGGATTGAGAGACTTGTCGGAGTAAGCGCAACGCCCGCCTGCGATGCCGGAACCGCGCCGCCCTTTGAAGGAAAGCGGCTCCATGATCTCTACCCCATCGCTCCCGCAGAAGGAAAAGGCGCGAGAGTAAGCCGCGGCGGTGAGCGGGTCGCCCCAAATCAGGAGGCGCTGCGTGCCGGACCAGATACGGTGCAGCACACCCCACTTGCGATCTTCGCGCAACAGGTCGCCATAGCCATAACGCAGAAAGCTGCGCGAACCTGCGCTGAGCTTCATCAGGCCTGTCGCTTCTTTCCCTGTACGAGGCCTCTCCTGCTCGCGAATGTCGGCCTGATGGTACGGCAGGCCGAGATGCTCGGCCCAGTACTTGGGGGAAATTTTCACCGGCTGGCCGCAGCCCAACGCTGTATTAATCATGCCCTGGTCCATGCCCTTGGCATGCATGTCGATCCCGACCTTCCTCCCACATGTGGCCACGCCCTCAAACACCATCTTCCAGAACTCGTAACTTCCTTCCGCGACACCGCTCTCACCGTGGACACGAAAAGTGATACCGCTGATCTTCGGCACGGCCTGAAGCAATGCTCGCACGGCGTCGCGACAGTAAGAGCCGTGATTTTCGGAAGTGAGCCCGTCGATTGTGTAGTTCGCGCCTGGACTCGCATTCCAGCGATAGCCGTGCATCCAGATTCCAAGTTGGAAATCCAGGCCGCGTGCTGCGGTCTGCTCGCTGATAAAACGCAGCATTTCCAGATTGCGGTCGCGTTCGATGTCCGGCAATTGCGGGACGCGCACGCTGTAACCGGGCACGGAAAGCAGGAAGGGATACGCGAAGAGGAAGTAGGCATCGGTAACGTTGGTAAGAAAGTCATACCCAATGCCAAGGGCAAGGTTGAATCGGTTGAAGCGCTGCGCGGCGAGCATGGACAAGTACGCCGGCCACATCTCGCGGTCGTTGTACCAGGGCTTGTCCTCGATGTCGCTGGTGAAGAGTCTTGTAATACTGCGCACCGTGTTAGCCGGACGTTCCGCTATCTGCTTAGGCACTGCCAGAGAAGCGATCGGATCCCTGGCATGGCGCACCCGGTCGGCGAGTTCCAGCAAGGCATACGTCAGGCCACGCGCGTCGTGCCCGCACGCCCACACGCCTTCTTTTCCCTGGCACAACGCGAGCGCTTCCGGCACCACGTCGGCCCGCACGCCCGCTGCATTGAGCGTCGCGAGTACACCAGGCGAAGCCATGCCTGCCGAGATAATGCGCCGATGGGCTGCAGCAGCCTGAGTCCTATTTTCGTAGATTCGGGTAGCGATGCCACGCTCGGTCAGAGCGCGTTCCAACTCCGCCGCGGCCCATCGCGCAGCCATTGAGCAGGCAACCGCATCCGCCGGGTCAATCACAATGCCAACGTCCGGTGCACGCACCATCGCCATTGGTGTACCCGTAGCCGCGACGGCGGCCGCTCCAGCCGCGGTGCGAAGAAACTGTCGGCGGTTGAAATTCCTGTTCATCGGGATGTGCCTATTTCATGTACGCCTTCTCCGGGCAGCGACGAGCTGCGCCAGAATCCAATGGAATCTCCACAGCAGCCCCCGAACGTAAAACCCCAGGCCCAGCGAGAGCGACCCAGTTGCAACGCTCACCAAATCCGGAAAACGACAAGCGTCGCGTCTGGTCACGAGAAAGAGGCTCTCCCCTAGGAAATGATTCCTGGTTCTGACTGCGGCGGGAATTGCGGCCTTAACCCACGGCTCTCAAAAACCATGCATTGAGCACAACTTCGACCGCAAAGGGAAGATCCAGATCAGAGCCCGCCCCACGCCACTTCCTTGCTTCCTGTCACAATCCTAAATTGCAATTCCCGCCGAGCCGTAAATCTGCGTGATGTAGCTCATGTCGCGCAGGCCTTCCTCACCCGGGGATTTCGGCTCTAGACCATTTTGGATGCAGTTGGAGAAATGTTCCGCTTCGGCCTGGAAGTGCGAAGGGTCGCGGGCCGGGTTGGGTTCGTCCAGTTGCGCGCCCGCAAATTCCGCGCGCAGCCGCAGCCCTTCATAGACAAAGGCCGAATCGACCTGCAGCCGGCCTTTCGATCCGTGCACGCGGTAGAAGCCTTCCATATTGGCGCCGTACGTCGTATTGCAACTGGCAACGATGCCGGAGGGAAACTTCATCGTCCAGGAAACATTCTCCTCGACTTCGTTGAAGCGACCGTCGTGATCGATGACGGAGGCATTGGCCGCGATGTGTTCCGGCTCTTCGCCGGTCAGGTAGCGGCAAGCGTTAAGCGAATAAATTCCGACATCGAAGAGCGGACCGCCTCCAGCGAGTTTCTTGTTGAGCCGCCATTCGCCCGGGGCAATGTTAAAACCAAAGGTGCTCTCAATGGCCTGCACCTGGCCCAGCGAGCCTTGGCGAATGAGTCGGACCGCCTTCAGATTGGTGGGCTCATAGTGGCAGCGATAGGCAATCATCAGCTTGACACGGGCCGCTTTGCAGGCTGCGATCATGGCCTCGGCATCGGCCACGCTGGTCGACATCGGCTTCTCGCAGAGCACGTGTTTGCCGGCTTTGGCCGCGCGTATCGAATACTCGGCGTGCATCGAATTAGGCAGGGCCACGTAGACAGCATCAATGGCCGGGTTATGCGCGATTTGATCGAAGTTTTCGTAATTGTAGATCGAGCTTGAGGGAACGCCGTACTCAGCGGCAAAACGCTCCGCCTTGTCGCGATGGCCACTCACCAGCCCGGCAATCTGCGAGGTGGTGGTGTTGCGCACGGCAGGCATGAAGTGTCCGGCGATGCGGCCCAGACCGATGACGCAGTAGCCGATCTTCTTCGTGGGCGCGGTCCTGGCCAGCAGACTTGGGACAGACCGGGCGGCGAGGCCGAGCGCGGTCAGCCTGACGAAGTTTCTACGTGTCAGATTCAAAGAGGTGGTGACCACACGCTGGTTTGCTACTACCTTCATGGTTGACCTCGGCGAGTAGTCTACTCTGCGGTAGCATCGTGCGCGACAAGGTCTCCCGCCAATTTCTGGGATCGTCAGCCGTAGCTCAGCCGCCAAACCACTCGGCGAAAAGAGGCTCTGGCCACTCCGTCGGCCACTTGGGATTGAACTCTGACTCCGACTCAGGACCATACAGATTCGACGTGCCTCTAGAGGGAATGACACGGTGGAGGATCAATGTTCCCGCCCCGCCGCTCTATGGCGCTTTTCAAGCAGCCACTGAGCCGTGATCCGTTTGTGATCCGTTAGCACTGCTTACCACTGCCTTCCACTGCTTTACGTTGCCCGCCGTGCGCTCTATGTTGTTGAAACTACGTTTTCGAGTAAATTCGAATCCCACTCTCTCCGCCAAGTGATTTAAAATGAACAAGTTACTTAGGGTTCAGGGGTTCATCATAACCCACTCTACGGGCCAAGTTTCCGGTCTCTAGGGTGGATACCAGTGGCCGTACAAGTGCCTTACGATTAGTTCCGGCGCTTCGCGTTGGGCTTCTTCTTCCGTTCTTGTTCTTCCTCGATGCGTTTCTCTTCGTCGGCTACTGCGGAATAGGGGACAATGCCGATACGTGGCGGCAAACCCCGGTTTTTGCGTTCCTGTTCGCGGCGCTCAATGTCGATATAGACATCGTCGGGATCTTCGCGCTGTTTTTCGTAGGCGCGGCGCTGCCTGTAGAATCGGCCGGCGTCGTCCAGTTCATACTCGGCCTGTTCTTCGAGAAGGTCAGCGTTCACGTCCGCGCGCACTTCTTCGATCTCGTTCTGAGCGTGCTGCAATGCGCTCTTGCGAGCAAAGGGGAGCTTCTCCATGCCGCGCAAGGTGGCGAGGAGTTGATCGATGCCTTGATTCCAAAGGAACAGGCATTCGTAGAGGCGTAGCTTGGGTGAACGTGCCGGAGGTTGCGTTGGAAAAGGGGAGCGGATACCTTCAGAACTAGCCATCGTTGCCTCCAATCCAGGTGATGGTGGTTAGGGCCGCGTCGGTGCTGATAACATCGGCGCGTCCCGTTGCTGATGCCTACTTCTTCGACTTCCTGTACCGGAGCTTTCGACCGTTCTTGATCTTCGGCAAGAGCTTGCGAACTCGCTCGATATCGCGTTCCGTCCAGAGGTGAACCGTGATGCCACCAGTTCGGACGGTCTTGGGTGCCGGTATTTTCTTCGCGGCGATGTAGCGACTGAGTGTAGTGGCGGTCACACCGAGTTGCTTGGCTGCGTCGCGTGTGGAGAAACTAGCCATCTGTTACACTGTAGCAGTTAGATCGAAGAAGTCAAGTCTAAGACTGAAGCTCAGGAACACCAGGGATCAACGCCTTCACTGCGAGAGGCAGGGCGTACTTAAGTCCTTCGAGAGTAATCGTCTTCGAACCCTGGTTGGGGATTGATTCTCAGCAGCCGAGTTGGCGGTATCGATCCAACCAAAACGGAATTGGATTACTTCCGAATCGCTAATCGCGTGTTCAAGTAACGCAGATCCCGGAAATTGACGAGCAAACACCGCCACCCTATGATCTATTCGATTTTCCGCCATGATCGAACAGACCATCTCGCATTACCGCATTGTCGAAAGACTCGGTGGTGGCGGTATGGGTGTGGTCTACAAGGCGGAAGACCTCAAACTGCGCCGTTTTGTAGCGATCAAATTCCTGCCCGAGGATGTCGCCAAAGATGCCCAAGCTCTTGCCCGTTTTACGCGTGAAGCGCAAGCGACTTCGGCTCTCAACCATCCGAACATCTGCACCATCTACGAGATCGATGAGCAAAACGGGCAAGCATTCATCGTCATGGAGTACCTGAACGGCGTAACGCTGAAGCATCGTATCGACAACCTTCCGAGGGACACGGGCTTGCTCCTCTCATTCGCGATCGAAATTGCCGACGCTCTCGACGCGGCGCATGCTCAGGGGATCATTCATCGCGATATCAAGCCCGCCAACATCTTCGTGACCAAACGTGGTCATGCCAAGATTCTCGATTTCGGATTGGCAAAGATCATGCCCTCAGCCGTCTCCTCGAGCCAAATTGCGCTGGCTGAAACAATCGACGAACAGCACTTGACCAGCCCCGGCTCAACACTCGGAACAATCGCCTACATGTCGCCGGAACAAGTGAAAGGGAAGGAACTCGACGGACGCACCGATCTGTTTTCGTTCGGCGCGGTGTTGTACGAGATGGCAACAGGAGCATTGCCGTTCCAAGGGGCAACTTCGGCTCTCATCTTCAAAGCAATTCTCGATTCCGATCCGCCGCCTGCGAGGCTCTTTAATAGCGACATTCCGCAAAAGCTGGAAGACGTTATTAATAAGGCATTGGAGAAAGACCGCGACCTGCGCTATCAGAGCGCTAAGGAGATGCGGGCTGAGTTGCAGCGTCTGAAGCGCAACACAGAGTTCGGACGCGTAGTGCCGGGAAGTTCCGGCGGTATGCCCTCAGCGGCGGGGAGTGGGCCGCAAGAGGCAATCGGGCAGGCGACGCCACTTTCGGGTTCCGCACCAGCTGTGGTGATTTCGGGCTCGACCGCCGCGCGATTAGGTGAGGTCTCTGCACCTCAAAGAAGAAAAATCGGGCAGCTCGTGCTTTGGTCAGCTGTAGCGATCGCTCTCGTTGCGGGCGGCTTCTACTATTGGTCCCATCGCGCACAGCAACTCACCGACAAAGATACCGTTGTTCTCGCCGATTTCATCAACAATACCACCGACCCGGTATTCGACGACACGCTGAAGACCGCGCTAAGTGTGTCTCTCAGCCAGTCGCCGTTCTTGAATGTGCTCTCCGACGGCAAAGTTGCTGACACCTTGAGCCTGATGACTCGGCCGCGCGACGCCAGGCTCATACCCGAAGTTGTTCGTGAGATCTGTCAGCGCACGGCCAGCAAGGCCTACATTGTGGGAGCTATTGTCAGCGTGGGAAGCGAATATGAGCTGCATCTTAAGGCAGTGAATTGCCATACCAACGTCACGCTCGCGCAGGCGCAGGTCACGGCGTCCGGTAAAGCGAAAGTGCTGGAGGCGCTCGGCGAAGCTGCCTCCAAGCTACGGGGTAAGCTGGGCGAATCGCTGTCCACCGTACAGAAGTTTGATGTTCCGCTCGAACAAGCCACCACATCTTCGCTCGAAGCACTCAGAGAGTACAGCCTTGGGCAGAAGGCTGCACAGGACAACGGTGCCGCCCAATCACTTCCCTTTGATCAACGCGCCATCGAACTGGATCCGAACTTTGCGATGGCCTATGGCGCCATTGGTATTCACTATTTCAACCTCGGCGAACCGGCACGAGCCAGCGAGTATCTCACCAAGGCGTTTCAGTTGCGGGAACACGCCAGCGAGCGCGAGAGGCTCTCGATCACGGCCCACTACTATTCGTCGGTGAGCGGTGAACTGGACAAGTCAGCCGAAACCTATCGGCAAAGGATTGCAAACTATCCACGAGACATCGCGGCCTACAACAATCTTGGGATCATATACGCGGAACAGGGTCTGTTTGAAAAAGCGGTTGAAGTGACAAGAGAAGGTATCCGCATTGCACCGGAGCAAGTCACTCTCGACGAGAACCTTACTGACTACCTTCTTGCGCTGCACAGATTCGACGATGCGTGGCAACTCATCCGCGAAATGCAGCCTCGCAAGCCAGACAATTACATCTTTCCCGCGGCTTTGTACGCACTTGCGTTTTTCTCCTCGGACTCGGCTGCGATGGCCGAACAAGAGAAATGGTTTGCGCAAAAGCCCGAATACGAGAACTTCGGGTTGGCCCTTGCTTCCGACTCGGAGGCTTACGCTGGTCATCTTGGCAGGGCGCGGGAACTGACAAAGCGCGCGGTGGACTCCGCCATTCGGGCAGACAGCAAAGAAGCGGGCGCGATATGGCAGGGGATTGCCGCACAGCGCGAGGCCGCCTTCGGCATCGCCACGGAGGCACGGAAGACCGCAGCAGAGGCTCTCAAGCTTGCTCCCGCGAGCCAGGGCGCGCAAGCTGAAGCGGCCCTAGCATTCGCTCTGGCGGGCGATGGGGCGCAGGCGGAAACTTTGGCGCGCGACTTAGCACAACGATTTCCACTGGACACGCAGATTCAGTCTCTTTGGCTGCCAGCAATTCAGGCACAACTGGCGCTGAATCACAACGACCCCGCTTCGGCCCTGAAAGCCCTGCAAATACTGTCCACGCCGCTCGAGTTTGGATTAGTCGCGTTTTCCGCTAACGCCTCCGGATCCTGCCTCTATCCGACCTACATTCGCGGCGAGGCGTACCTCGCTGCCGGACAAAGCACGGCCGGTGCCGCCGAATTCCAGAAGATTCTTGATCACGAGGGTATTGTCTGGAATTGCTGGACGGGTGCCCTGTCTCAGCTTGGTGTGGCGCGGGCAAATGCGCTCGCGGCGAAAGCTTTACACGGCGCCGACTCTGATGCGGCCCGCCTGCGCGCGCTTGCCGCTTATAACGACTTCCTCATCCTCTGGAAAGATGCCGACCCCAACATCCCGATCCAGCAACAAGCCAGGGCCGAATACTTGAAGCTACAGTGATCACCACAACGATTCGGCTGGCTGCCCGACTCTCAGTAGACGATGATGGCGCACCCTGAAATTGGGTCGCGGGGTATATCTCACCGAGTACCGCATCTCCTCTATTCTCATTGACTTGCCCACTTTATCCACGTAAGATTCGCGCACCGTGCTTGGCCAGATCATCTCCCACTATCGCATTCTGGAGAAACTCGGCGGTGGCGGCATGGGTGTTGTCTATAAGGCAGAGGATGTTCGCCTGCACCGCTTCGTCGCTCTGAAATTCCTGCCCGAAGAGGTCTCTCGTGACCCGCAGGCGGCCGCCCGTTTTCAGCGTGAAGCGCAAGCGGCGTCGGCTCTAAACCATCCCAACATCTGCACCATCTACGACATCGGCGAGCAGGACGGGCATGCGTTTATCGCGATGGAATTCCTGGAGGGAATGACCCTAAAGCACCGCATCATGGGGCGCCCGCTGGAGATGAATTTCATCTTGTCGCTGGCTATCGAAATCGCCGACGCGCTTGATGCGGCTCACTCGGAAGGCATCGCTCACCGCGACATAAAGCCGGCAAACATCTTTGTAACAAAGCGCGGCCACGCCAAAATTGTGGATTTCGGACTGGCAAAGGTGGTGGCTACTCTCGCTGGCGCGCACGGAGAGCGAGCGTTGGCTACTGCGGGTATCGACGAACATCTGACCAGTCCGGGCTCGACACTGGGAACTGTTGCCTACATGTCGCCCGAACAAGCTAGGGGCAAGGAACTGGACGCGCGTACGGACCTGTTCTCCTTCGGATCGGTGCTGTATGAAATGGCGACTGGAGTGTTGCCCTTTCACGGGGATACCTCGGCGTTGATCTTTAAGGCCATCCTTGACAGCGACCCGCCCCCAGCCATCCGGTTCAATCGCGAGATTCCGCCCAGTTTTGAAAACATCATCAGCCGCGCCCTCGAAAAGGACCCGGATCTGCGCTTTCAAAGCGCGAAGGAAATGCGGGCCGAGCTGCAGCGGCTCAAGCGGGACAGCGAGACAGGGCGGGTGGCGGCCGGCAGTTCGGGGAAGATCGCTGTGGCGCGCGAAAGCGGGCAGCAGGCGGCGGCTACACTACCGGCGCGGGAATCCGGTTCCAGCCCCAGTTTGACTGGTTCGACCGCATTGCACGCACCGGCAGGAGCTGAGATTCAGGTAACCGAAAAAAGGAATCTCTGGAAAGTACTGGTGCCTTCGCTGGTGGTCGCGGCGCTGGCTGCCGGAGCGCTCTATTATCGCCAGCGCGGGGCTCAGAGGCTCTCGGAAAAAGACACGATCGTTCTCGCCGACTTCGCCAACAGCACGGGCGACCCGGTATTCGACGACACGCTGAAAACGGCTCTCAGCGTTTCTCTCAACCAATCGCCGTTTCTGAATGTGCTTCCCGACAACAAAGTAGCGGCGACGTTGAAGCTGATGACTCGCCCGCGTGACACCAAGCTCACGCCCGACGTAGCCCGCGAGCTTTGCCAGCGCTCGGGCGGCAAGGCTTTCATTGCCGGATCGATCGCCAGTCTGGGCAGCGAATATGTTCTTGCATTGAAAGCCGTCAATTGCCAGACAGATGACATGCTGGCGCAAGAACAAATCACTGCAAATGGAAAAGAGAAAGTGCTGAACGCGCTGGGTGAGACATCATCGAAGCTGCGCGCAGAACTCGGCGAGTCCTTGGCCTCGGTGCAGAAGTTCGATGCTCCGCTCGAACAGGCCACCACGTCTTCTCTAGAGGCTCTGAAAGCCTACAGCCTCGGTGAAAAGGCGTCTTCCGAGAAAGGCCCAGCCGCAGGTCTGCCTTACCATCAACGTGCTATTCAGCTTGATCCGAGCTTCGCGATGGGGTATTTCTCGGTGGCCGCCGACTACTACAGTCAGGGTGAGACCACGCGCGCCAGCGAGTACTTCTCCAAGGCATTTGAGTTGCGAGGACACGCCAGCGAGCGAGAGAAGTTAACGATCAGCGCTAATTACTACGATACCGTGACCGGCGAACTGAACAAAGCGCCACAAACGTATCAGGAGTGGATGGCGAGCTATCCACGAGAGCCCCGCGCCCATCTCGGTCTGGGCAATGTGTACATGGCGGAGGGGCAAGCCGAAAAGGCGGCGGAAGAATATCGTGAAGCCCTCCGCCTCGCGCCGGATCGTGGAGCCTCGTACGGAAATCTCGTCAATGCGCTGCTCGCTCTGCAGCGTTTCGATGAAGCGCAACAGGTCATCCAGCAGGCGTTGGCGCAAAAGCTGGATCGTCTCACGCTCCGCAACGCTCTCTACGCTCTGGCTTTCTTTCGGGGAGACGTTCCAGCAATGGCCGAACAGCAACAGTGGTTTGCAGGCCAATCTGCCTATGAGAACCTTGGGCTTTCGCTCGCATCCGACACCGAAGCATATGCCGGCCACCTCGGCAAAGCGCGGGAACTGACCAAACGGTCGGTAGATTCGGCGATTCGCACGGACAGCAAAGAAACGGGTGCGATCTGGCGGGAGAATTCGGCTTTGCGCGAAGCTGCCTTCGGCAACCTGACGCAAGCGAAACAAGAAGCAGAAGAAGGATTGAAGCTGGTTCCCACCAGCCAGGGTGTTGCGGTTGAGGCCGCGCTCGCCTTTGCCATGTCGGGCGATGCGGCGCGTGCTGACTCGCTGGCGCAAGATCTGAACAAGCATTTCCCCCTCGACACACAATTGCAATCTCTCTGGCTACCTGCAATTCACGCCCAACTGGCCCTTAACCACAAGGATGCGGCTAGCGCGATCAACAGTTTGCAACCTGCCTTGCCGCCCATCGAGTATGGGCAGATTTCGTTTATCAACAATCTCTCCTGTTTCTACCCGGCCTACATTCGCGGAGAAGGGTATCTCGCAGCTGTGCAGAGCCTGCAAGCCGCCGCCGAGTTCCAGAAGATTCTCGACCATAACGGCATCGTGTGGAACTGCTGGACGGGAGCCCTGGCGCATCTCGGCGTGGCGCGCGCGAATGCGTTGCAAGCGAAAACGTTGCAGGGTGCGGACGCCGATGCAGCCCGTGTCCGCGCCCTCGCCGCCTACAAGTATTTCCTGACGCTCTGGAAGGATGCCGACCCCAACATTCCGGTCTACAGGCAAGCCAAAGCCGAGTACGCCAAGCTGCAATAGCTGAAGATCTTGGCTTCGGATGCACACTGCGGCTTCGCGTGAATGACGGCCAGCAAGCCACTAATCCTCATCTTTATGCACATCAGTACCGCGCCTTTGGGTTTACAAATAAGCCAGTTCGTGGATCGGCGATCCGGAAGTTGGACCTTTGACTCGGATGCAGGCCACACAGATTGAACCTGCCTCGATTGGGAATGACACATTAGAACATCAACATTTTGAGCCGTGATCCGTTTGTGATCCGTTAGAACTGCTTACTGTCCGCGCCGATGATAAAGGGAGCCATTTTAGCCGGTATAGGCCGGAGCCAGTGATCCAGTAGAGAGAGCCCCCGTTGGCGAGGACGCGGTAGGAACTTTACAGCAGTTTCTAAATTGCCTTGCACGCGTAAGCACGCTTCACGTATAACCCGTGCGACAAAATCAATTGAATTCTTCTCCACACATTCCTTTACGAAAGTGCCAAAGTCTACCTTGCTCAGGTGGGAGGGAAATGCCGAACGGGTATCGCGTTCGTCGGGTAAATCGTTTTGAGAATGTTGGGTCACCAGCTGTGAGAACTTCCAATCACTCCAACGCTCAGGCCAAAGGGCCTTGCATGCGTTCGGCAGCGGCGGTTCGCAGCGGGGGAATTGCTCCCTGCCTCTCAATCGGTCGAGACGAACATCGACGCCACGGGAATTCCGCAGTACGAGCAGGAGTGGATGGCGCGGGAGGAGCATGTGTGAACTGAGTTGGCGCTGGACACGGAGCTCGCAAATTTCGGCTGCTCAGGTTTCGAAGAAGCGGCGGCCGCACAAGTGTGGCACCCGGATAATCGGCAAGCGCAGTGGCTCGCTCAAAACCGGCCAGAATGGCTCACTCTTAAACTGGCGCTAACATACCACTGCCTTCCACTGCTTTACGGTGCCCGCCATGCGCTCTATGTCGTTGAAACTACGTTTTCGAGTAAATTCGAATCCCACTCTCTCCGCCATGTTATTCAAAACAAACAAGTTGCTTAGAATCCTTAACCCACTCTCAGGACCTTCTTTCATCTTTGGAATGAGTGACATGCAGGTTTGCACGGCCCAGCTGCGTGCCGTTAAGACTAAGACCGACTGATTGGGAATCAGTTTCTCGAGCACCCGTACCTTGTTATGGTCACGCAGTGAACAGTCACAGTAGCCAGCGGCGGACCGCCGATCGAGTGCGAATCCCCGTGGATACCGAAAGCGAGCTGTTGGTTAAACAGCCGCTTCGCGTACGCATCTGTTTCCCGCCCTCAACACGACGCCCATATCTACACACATGACGGAAGCAAGCTCTCCCGCAGTCTCAGTCGCGAAAGTTCGCAACGTACAGCAACCGAAGTTGAACAGGAGCTGGCTGTCCCGAAGACCGATTCGGTTAGCCAGCGGGGGGAACGTCCCTCCGAAGAGGAGCAAGGTCATAGCTTCGGAATAGGACTCGCATGAGATGCGGGTAGGTGGGAATGGACCTACGGTCCGGCTGTCAGCGTGTGCCAGCATTTCCAGATCCGTGAGAAAGGGCTTCTCAGTTTTGTCGGCGAGCAATGCCCGAAAGGACATGGGGGTCTTATGGAGCCGCTGTAGCCGGACGAGGGCTTTGCGCCTATAATGTGCGGCGCGAGGAAATGATAGCCCGGGATGGGGGCTGGTATGTCGTATCGAGGATATTTCTTGTTGAGGGCGATTCTTGAGCTGTCTTGCTCGTGTATGGCAGATGCACGATTTATCGCGCGGCACTGAAACCTGCGCATATCCACATTTGGGAAATTGTTTTTTGGGGCTAAGTGGAATAGAAATAAAGCCCTTCAATAACTCCTCGGAAATCGATCATAATTAGGCCGCCAGCGGCCCGTTAGTCCAGTCACCATGACAATGACGACAATGACTGTCTAAGCGTAGTTTCATAAGCGGGAAGGCGGTCGCTATGCCGGATTCCACAACGAAACCGGATGTTGGTAATCAACAAGATCCAGTCCCTCCTTCGCAGATTGAGCTTACAGAACAACAGTTCAAGCCTATCCTTGAAAAACTACAGCAAAAACCGCCAAAGGACCGCCTTGAGACATGGAATAAGAGACTTGATCTTGTTGAAAAGATTTTGATTAGCCTTGGAATCGGCTTTTTCTCAACTTATCTGGCTTGGCAGGAATTCCGCGTGAAGCGATCTGAATTCAATGCAAAGAGTTTCGCAGGACTTTTCGCGGAAAAGCAAGAGACTCGACTTGAATCGGCGGCCGCAGCTGTAAACGATTTAGATGGCGATGCACTGCAAGATTTCGTCAGGGTCGTTCTTTCGCACTTCGACGATGTCAGCCCGACGGTGAGGGACTATGCGAAGTTAGCAGTGATTAATATGGCTTCGAGTTGTTACGACTCGAGGAACAAGATTCCGAAAATCGTAGATGTAATGGCCGAGGGCATGAAAAAGGAGCGGGACAAGCCCACCAAGGAGCAGACCGTCGAAGTTGTTGGACAGATTGGATATCCGACTGAGAACTTGCTCCAATCTTTTGCTGAGCTGTTAGAAGATCCTGGTGAAGACGCTAACGTGGTCGTCAAATCCTGCTCAGCCATAACCAACATGAAATGGGCCGGAGCATCCGACAGTTTCTCAGGCGAAAAGGTCTTTGCCTTAAGGGGGCGCATCGAGGCCCTATTAAAGCAAAGCGGACAACCAGACGGTGTCATTAACGCTTGCAAAGGTGCTTTGCCAATGCTGCCGAGCAAATAGCTGCGGGGTACGTTGAAAAGAGACTCATGCTTTGGCAGGGGGATAAACAAAAGCTCTTACGCCGGAGCAAAACGGTGCTCCATTGCGGGTTTGCGTTTGCTTCCTGCACGGTTATGTTCTTGTTGCAGGCATCCGCTTCGGAATCTAAACCGACGGGCCTAATCGCGCACGTTTATTATGACGATGAGCCTTTGCGTCCCGCCACGGGGTACGGCGTCGCCAAGCCGATGGATCAAACTCCTGAAGCAAGACCAATGAACGAATCCATCAAGAATGGGGTTCTAACGATTGGTGAGCTTGGCGAGGGACTCTACATTCTGGCTGTCTTCCCCAAAGAAAAACAAGGCTACGATGCTCGTTTGTTTGTGGGCATTCGAATCGTCTCTGGTGACAATGACCTAGGTAGGATAGTCCTTCCCAAGAAGAGGAACTTGCCCAGGATCACCCTATACGGCAGAATTTCTGACTCACGCAGTCGCCAAATCGGGCTGCGCCAAGCGAGGATCACGTTTCCAGCTTGCCCCAACACAACAAATGTTCCTGTGGGCGAGAACGGTTCATTTCAGATTCAGGTTCGAAGATGTTCGGATTACACGTTCACAATAAAGGCAGATGGGTATCGCGAGATCGATGCGAATATCCCGGAATCAGGTGCTGATGTTTTCTCCATGGATGCGCAAATGGAGTCCAATCTCAGCGCCTCGGTGGAAGGTCCGAACGAACTCCCCAATCTTAACCGGAATTTCACAAGTTTGGAACTGCTGGCTCCTGGTGTGAGCAATGGGGCGTACGGTGGGAATAATAGTTTCGTTCTTCAGACTTCTTCCAACAGCTTCATTCTCCAGACTCCTTCCAATGGTATGAGACCCACGGTAAACACTACGATTTTGGACGGGGCCGACGTTAGCTACCCCAATCACGCACCACCAAAGGGAGGCGCCTTCGGCGAAGTTCTAGGAGGAGATAGCATCCAGGAGGTCAAGGTCGAAACCGATTGGCCCAGTGCAGAGTTTGGGCGCCCTTCCAGTGCCGTGCTACAGGTTGTAACCAAGTCCGGGACAAATGCCTTCCACGGCTCTGTTTACGAATTCCTGCGCAACGATGCGGTTGATGCCAAAAACTTCTTTGATCGTGCCGACGTGGCAATACCCCCGCTGCGGCATAATCGGTTCGGTTCGGCAGTTGGGGGGCCAATCGTTAAGAACAACTCCTTCTTTTTTGTAAATTACGAGGGATTCCGAGAGCGCAAGAGCGAGACGCAAACCCTAGTGACGCCCACCCAAGGGGTGCGAGCCAGCGCCGCTCCAGAGATCGTTCCATACCTGGCCTTCTACCCACTCCCGAATGTTTTGGCGCATTTGGACCTCGGTGGAGGCGTTGGTCTCTTTGCAACGTCGTCCGTCGAAAG
>Ga0070732_10000138_pt1 | contig 63038 bp, 63 predicted proteins | sample Coa_R1_5_FD_66449 | JGI IMG/M metagenome (GOLD analysis project Ga0070732, IMG submission 66449) | Surface soil microbial communities from Centralia Pennsylvania, which are recovering from an underground coalmine fire - Coalmine... | ecosystem: Environmental > Terrestrial > Soil > Unclassified ... | reverse complement strand
GGCTGCGGCTGCTGTTGGACCTGGGGCCGCTGATAGGTCGGCTGCGGCTGCTGAGGTTGCGGCCGCTGATACTGCGGTTGTGGCCGCGTGTACGTCGGCTGCGGCTGCTGTTGGAACTGGGGCCGCTGATAGGTCGGCTGGGCCTGCGGTTGTTGTTGCGTCCGTTGGAACGCAGGCCGCGGCTGGGTCGCTGGCCCCGGAACACCCACGCGATGGGGGGCTGACCAGGGCGTCGGACGTGACGTCACGGTACGGCTAATCTGTTGCATCGTGTACCTCGGCGCGTCCCAGTGCGCGTCGCCCTGCGCCACTGGCGCGCGGACCACCGTACCCGCGTAGCCGCCCGAATACGCGCGGGGCGTCACATGGTACTGTTGGGAGTAGTAGGAGTGATACGGCCCATAGTACGGGTACCGGCGGAACTGTCCGTCGCGATCGCGAACCGCCAGGTACTCATAGTGATTGACCGTCACGACCCCAAGGACGCTTCCGTAGATCGGCTCCGCCACCGAGATAATCGGCGCCGATGCCGGATAGTATCCCGCGTACGGCCGGTACCAGGTGCGGTGGTAGTGGTAGTAGTACGCCCCGTAGTACGGATAGAGGTAATAGGAACTCGCGCTGTTGGCCACAAGGTACAATAGACCGCCGAGGAGGACGGTGCCGAGCACCGTACCGATGATCGGCAGCGGCGCAATGGAGGCCTGCGGCGCGGGCGCGACGTAGGCCGGACCCGTTACGTCGATTTGCGTGGCATACAATTGGCTTCCATAGGGGACGACCCACGCCGTCACAGGCGCGCCGATGTAGCCGTCCAACGTGCAGAACGGTACGCTGGAAGACTCCACGGTGACCGCGGTGCTGTCCGACGCATAGATCGTGTCCGCATTGTCCGGGTTGCCGTTGGCGTCGAGTGTAATGGTGCCGGCGTTGCAATCGACGGCCTGAACATCCCCGGTGATTTCCGCAACGGTCTGGGCCTGTCCGATCCCGTTCAATCCGATGAACGGGATCAGGGCGGCCACGGCAACGGCGACTAGTCTAAGCACGTTGCACCTCCTGTGATATCTGTCTCCGGTATACGCCCCGGGGGTGAACGTGCCGTGGGAAATCCATGCGGAAGTTCTGCAGACCGTGTGAAGCCCTCTTCACAAGTCGAGGCGCTCCAAGACGGGCGCCAAGCGATGCCCGCCCCGGCGCTGGGGTGAAGGGCCCGTCGAGTGCCGCCGGGGGGCAGGGTCCTTAGGTCTGCGCGAGGGTGCCGCCCGAACTCTCGCGGGAGGCCGCGCGCGGCTGCCGCCCTGATTTGACGAAGGTCTTCATCATGACGAGGTCCTGATCCATGCGCGTCTTCGGATCCGCGCCGAGCAGCTCAGCGAGCGCGTGGGCATCATATCGGTTCCCGGATTGTAGGACATCCGGATCGTTGCGCGTGTGCCGCCGTGTTCCTCGTCGAACCGGACGCTGCCGGCATGCTGGATCACCGAACCGCACGCATATGCGTCATGAAATCCGGAAAGTTCTCGTACGCGTTCCACACGTCGAACACGCGGCTGAGCGGCGCGTTGATATGGATCGCCTTCTGAATGTCCACCGCACTCCGGCCTGTGCCGAACCCGACAAGCCGCCGGAGCGGAGTGTTCGTGACGCTGCGCACGACAAGGCCGATGCCCAACACCGCCGCGGCGAGTCCGGCGGGTGAACGGCGGCGCGCACCCTGCACCGCCATCAATGTCCCCCCGGGCGCGGCGAGACCGCGTCCCGAATCAGTCGCATTTTTCCCGGTCCGCCGCGGGGCGTGCGCCGCATCACAAAAATGGAGGATGGTCCCCCGGCGGTCCCGTTGAACCGGTCCACATGCCCGAGCTCCCCGACGTCGAGGCGGTAGCGCGACATCTCCGCGGCGCCGTCGCCGGCCGCCGGATCACGCGCGTCGAGGTCGTCGACCGGACCGTCGTCCGGTCGCCCGGTATACGCACGTTCGCGCGCCGCCTGCGCGGGCGCAGGATCCGCGCGATCGGACGGCGCGGCAAATACCTGCTCGTGTACCTCAGCGGCGACGCGGTGCTGGTCGGGCACCTGCGGATGACGGGCGACTTTGTCGTGACATCGAGGAAGGCACCCCGCCCGCCCCACACGCGCCTCGTACTCGGCATGGACGGCGTGGACGTGCGATTCATCGATCAACGGCGGTTTGGCCACGTGGATCTGCTGGACGCGCCGAAGCTGGAGACGTTTGCGGGTCTGCGGTCGCTCGGCGTTGAGCCGCTTACGGCCGCGTTTTCGGTGGACGCCCTCCGGCGCATGCTTGCGCACCGGCGCGGCTCCCTCAAAGCCTTTCTTCTACGTCAGGACCGCATCGCGGGCATCGGCAACATCTATGCCGACGAGGTGTTGTTCGAGGCGCGCCTTCATCCGGCGCGGCAGCTCCGCACGCTCCATGTCGCCGAAATCACGGCCCTGCATCGGTCTATCCAAACAGTGCTGCGGCAGGCGATCGCGGCGCTCTCGCGCCGGGGCGCGGCCGTGGGCCGCCTCGTGGCCGTCCGCGAGCCCGGCGGCCGGTGCCCGCGATGCGGGCGCGCGCTTCGAATCGCCACAATTGGCGGCCGCACGACATACTTCTGCCCGCACTGCCAGCGGTGAGACGGGCCGCGACGCCGAGACGACGGTTTCTCGCGCCGGAGCTACTCGCCGTGGAACAGATTGAGCGCAGAGCCCCGGCGGAACCACTCCAACTGCGAAGCGCTGTACGAGTGGTTGAGCCACACCGTCTCGGCGGAACCGTCGGCGTGGCGGATCCGGCACTCCACCGGCCTGCCGGCAGCCATCCCGGCCAACCCGACCAGGCTCACCCGATCGTCCTCGCGGAACCCGTCGTACTGCGCGGGGTCCGCGAGCGTGAGCGCAAGGACGCCCTGCTTTTTGAGGTTCGACTCATGAATACGGGCGAAGCTGCGCGCGATGACGGCGGCCGCGCCGAGCAGCCGGGGCGAGAGCGCGGCGTGCTCGCGGCTGCTGCCTTCTCCGTAGTTGGAATCCCCGACGACCACCCACCGCAGGCCCCTCGCCTTGTAGTCCCGCGCCACCGCGGAGATCGGCTGTCCGGTCTGGCCGGTCACGACGTTCTTGACCTTCCCGGCCTCGCCGGTGAAGGCGTTCGTCGCGCCCATGAACATGTTGTCGCTGAACTTGTCGAGATGTCCCCGGTACCGCAGCCACGGGCCCGCGGGCGAAATGTGGTCCGTCGTCGTCTTGCCCTTGGCCTTCAATAAAATAGGCATGTCGACGAAGTCGTGGCCGTTCCAGGCCGGCCACGGCTCCATGAGTTGCAGGCGCTCGCTGCGGGGATCGACTTTCAGTTCGACCCGGCTCCCGTCCGCGGGCGGCGCGACGTAGGTGATGCGCCCCGGATCGAACGGCCGGGCCGGAACCTCGGGGGCCGTCTTGGGCGGCTGCAGGCGGAACAGCTTCCCGTCCGCGCCGGTCAGCGTGTCCGTCAGCGGATTAAACGACAGCCGGCCGGCGAGCGCGAACGCGGTGACGAGCTCCGGGCTGCCGATGAAGTTCATCGTCGTCGGCTGGCCGTCGTTGCGCCGCGGAAAGTTGCGATTGTACGATGTCACGATGGTGTTCGGGACGGCCGCGGCCTCCTTCGCGCGCCGCCACTGCCCGATGCAGGGTCCGCACGCGTTTGCCAGTACCGTCGCGTTGATCTCGGTGAGCGACCGCATCTGGCCGTCGCGCTCGATCGTCGCGCGAATCTGTTCGGAACCCGGGGTGACGAGAAATGGCACCGCGGCCCTAAGACCGTGGGCTCGCGCCTGCTCCGCCACGTCGGCCGCGCGGCTCATATCTTCGTACGACGAATTGGTACAGCTGCCGATCAGCGCGGTGGAGATGCGGTCCAGAAACTCGTTCTTGGTGTCCCGGACCTCGCCCGCGAGATGCGAGACGGGCCGCGCGCGATCCGGTGAATGCGGGCCGACCACGTACGGTTCGAGGGTGGAAAGATCCAGCCTGATGACACGGTCGTAGTGGCGCTCGGGATCCGCGTCCACTTCAGGATCCGGCGCGAGCAGCGCGCGGTGTGCCCGGGCCGACGGGACCAGGTCCGCCCGGCCCGTCGCCTCGAGATAGGTCGCCATCCGCTCATCGTACGGAAACATGGAGGTCGTGGCCCCGAGTTCGGCGCCCATATTCGTGATGGTCGCCTTGCCGGTCGCGCTGATGGTCCGCGTCCCGGGCCCGATGTACTCCACGATCGCGTTCGTCCCGCCGGCCACGGTCAGCTGGCCCGCAACGTAGAGGATGACGTCCTTGGGCGCCGTCCATCCACCGAGTTCGCCCGTCAGGTACACGGCGATGTGCGTGGGATACAGCACCTCCCACGGCAGTCCGGCCATCACCTCGACCGCGTCCGCGCCGCCGACGCCGACCGCGCACGCGCCGAGCCCGCCGGCGTTGGGCGTGTGCGAATCCGTGCCGATGATGAGCTCGCCGGGGAATGCGTAGTGCTCCAGCACAACTTGGTGAATGATACCGGCGCCGGGTCCCCAGAATCCCGCCCCGTACTTGGCCGCCGCGGAGCGAAGGAAGTCGTAGACCTCGGCGTTCTCCTGCAGCGAGGCCTGCAGATCCGCCCGACCGTCGACGCGCGCCTGGACGAGGTGGTCGCAGTGGATGGTAGTGGGGACCGCGACGTGTGTCCGGCGGGTCTGCATGAATTGCAGCATCGCTGTTTGGCCCAACACGTCTTGGAGCACCACGCGGTCGGGCCGCAGCAGGAGGTAACTCCGGCCCGGCTCCAACTCCTGGGTCTCCGGGTCGTCGAGATGCCCCAGCAGAACTTTGTCGGCGAGCGTCAGCGGCCGCCGGAGCCGCCGGCGCACGACGGCGAGCGTTCGATCCATGCGGTCGTAAACCGCCGCGGCCATCGCCGCGGTGGATTCGATGGTGATCATGGTGGGAGCCCCCCAACGCCACAGGCTAGGTGCGAAACTCCTTTCAGAATAACACCTCCAAAAGCCTTGGGCGAGAAGGCCGGCGTCCCGCGCCGTGGGCGCCCGGCGCGCACGCGGGAGGCCGGCCGCGTTCGGCAGGGCCGCTTGGGGCCCCGGCGAAGAGCGGCGCGGTGGACCGCGCCGCTCGTCTCATCGCGCACGTTGACATGGACGCCTTCTTCGCGGCGGTCGAGGTGCGGGACCATCCCGAATACCGCGGCCTGCCGGTCGTGGTAGGAGCGGGACCGCACGCCCGGGGCGTGGTTGCCGCGGCCTCCTACGAGGCGCGGCGGTACGGCATCCGGTCCGCCATGCCGTCGCGCCGGGCCTTCGCGTTGTGCCCCGCCGCCGTGTTCCTGTCCCCGGACATGGACCGCTATTTGGCGGAGTCGCGGCGCCTCTTCGCGCTGCTGGAGACATTCACCCCGCGCGTCGAGCCCATCTCCATAGACGAGGCATTCCTCGACCTCACGGGCTGCCCGATTCCCAAAGCGGGCCGCGCGGCCCAAAGTGCGGCGGAGCCTCCGCGTCCCGCCGCGTCCGGCGAGCCGGGACTAATCTTCGGGCTGGCGATTCAGCGCCGGATTCGCGAGGATCTGGGTCTGCCCGCGTCGGTCGGCGTCGCCCCGAACAAGTTTCTGGCGAAGCTCGCATCCGAACTCGCAAAGCCGGACGGGGTCCGGCGCATCACACCCGATGCCGTCCAGGCCGTGCTCGACCCGCTGCCGGTGCAGGCGTTGTGGGGCGTCGGTCCGGAGGCCGGCGGGCGGCTCGCGGCGGCCGGCATCACGACCGTCGGCGCGCTTCGCAGGATGCCGCCGTCGTCGCTTCGTGCCATTCTCGGCTTCGCCGCCGAGCGGTTGGTCGCGCTGAGCCGGGGCGAAGACGACCGGCCCGTGGAATCGGGCGGTGATGCGAAATCGATCGGGCGCGAAACAACGTTTGAACACGATACGCGTGACGCCGAGCTCCTCGCCCGTACGCTGCGCGCGCTGTGCGACGACGTGGCGCGGCGGCTGCGCGCCGAAGGAACCGCCGGCCGGGTGGTGACGCTCAAGGTCCGGTTCGAGCCGTTCGACACGGTCACGCGCCGGACGACGCTGCCCGCAGCCACCGATCACGGCGGGCGAATCGCCGGAACGGCCGGCGACCTATGGCGGCGCCTGGCCGCAAAGGAGCCCCGCCGCCGGGTGCGGCTTATCGGTGTGTCAGTCTCTGGGCTCGAGCGGCCCGCCGCGGCACAACTCGGCCTCTTCGGCGGCGGCCGTCAGGGGGCGGCGCGCGCGTCGGCTCAGGACGAGGCGGCGCGCCTCCGGTCTGTGGATTGCGTGGTCGATGCGATTAACGAACGGTTTGGCGAGGGCACGGTGAATAACGCGCGCGTGATCGAGCCCCGACCCCGGCGCGTGCCGCGGCCTAGTTCCCCCGAGGGAGACGCCGCTACACGCTCCCGCCGGCGGCCGCCACGTCACGCGGCGGCTCGGCCGCGAGGATCTCGTTCTTGAGCACGCCGATAAAGGGCAAGTGGCGGTATCGCTCCCGGTAGTCCAGCCCGTAACCGACGAGAAAACGGTCGGGGACTTCGAAGCCGCGATACGCGATGTCGAGCGTCTCGAGGATGCGGCGGTACGGCCGGTCGAGCAGTGTGCAGATGCGCAGGCTCGCCGGCGAGCGGGCCTGCAGCATCCGCAGGAGATACCCCGCGGTAAGGCCCGTGTCGATGATGTCTTCCACGAGGACGACGTCGCGGCCGGTGATCTCGACATCCAAGTCTTTGATCAGCCGGACCACGCCGCTCTGTGCCCGCGCGCTCCCATAGCTGGTGATCGCCATGAAGTCGATCTCGACCGGCAACCGGAGGGCCCGCGTGAGATCCGTGAGGAAGAACACCGCGCCCTTGAGCACAGACACGAACAGCGGCGCGCGGCCCGCGTAGTCGCGCGTGATCGCGGCGGCAAGGTCCCCGACGCGGCGTGTGATCTGCTCCTCGGTAAACAGAATCTGTTGAATATCAGAGGCGGGATCCGCGCCGTGCGATGACGCGGACGACTCCCCGGGGGCGGCGGGGTTTCTGAACACCTCGGACACCTCGTCTTACCCGGGGACCAGCGGCGGGTCCACCGGCGCCGGCGCGGGCGCAATCCCGTACTTCAACAGCAACTGACGGTAATCGCGGCCGTAGAAAATCTTCACGTGGATGTCGGGGTACAGCTCACGGAGCCGGCGCAGTTTGCGGTTCTTCTTAGTGACGAGGCTCTGCTTCAGCGTCGTCAATTCGATGTAGAGATTGAGATCCGGCAGGTAAAAGTCGGGGTTGAAACTTTCGATTGCGCGGCCTCGGGCGTCCCAGCGGAGGGGGAAGCTGCGGGGTTCATATTCCCACCGGACCCCGTAAAAATCCAGTATTCTGGCGAACTCAGCCTCGCTGGCGTGGGCGAACCGCGGGCGCCCGTCGCCGGCGTGCGTCGGGCTCTTCACCGAGCCTCCTGGTCCCCCTCCGGCGCTACCGACCTGGGTGCTAGTATAGCCGCCGGTGTAAAATAGATCAAGGAGAGGGTTCGGGGGGCGGCGAACGTGTGCCGAATCACGGGTTCCCTTCCGTCAGAAGGGCCCAGGCCCCCGAGTATTCGCACGCAGGCGGCGGGTCCTCGGGGTGGGCCGGGAGGCAGTGTCATGACGACGCCCGTGTCGGGTGGTCGGCTCGAGCACTCAGGATCGGAACAAGACGTCGAGCGTTTTGTGCAGCAACTGCGGAGCACCGACGTCACGCTTCGCAGCGACGCCGCGCATGCCCTCGGCAAATTTGCCGACGAGCGCGCGGTGCCGGCGTTGGCCGAGGCGCTGCGCGATCAAGACGAATATGTCCGCAAGAGCGCCATCATGGCGCTGCGCCGGATTGGCGGCCAAGCCGCTATGGAAGCGATGCGCCAGGCGCTGGGTGACCGCTCTGAGCAGGTCTGTGTCCAGGCCGTCAAGGGCCTTGGCGAACTGCGCGACGCCGGCGCCGCGGAGGCCTTGATCAAGGTTTTGTCGCGGCGCGAGCGATCGCTCGTGGCCGCGGCGACCGATGCCCTCATCCGCATCGGGCCCGAGGCCGTCGGGCCCCTCATGGAGGCCTTCAAAGACCGCTACCTTCGCCGGCGGATCGGCGCGCAGGTCTGGCGCATTCTCACCGAGATGGGCCCGCGCAGTATGGACGCGCTCCTCGCGTCGCTGGCGGACGAGAATTACTACGTGAAACTGACCGCGCTCACCATCCTCGGCCGGATCGGCGACAAGCGCGTCGTCGGTCCGATCATCTCCGTGTTCCTGGCCGATCCGCGCCTGCAGGAGACCGTCGTCGGCACCATCGGGCGGCTCGAAGAGCGCGCGGTCATCACGCTCCCGCCGGGCGACCGCGAGGCGGGACTGCCGGTGGAGGTGGTGCAGGCCCTCTCGCAGGGGGACCGGGAGGCCGTGCTCACCGCGCTGACGGGCGCGATGGAGAACCCGATCGGGAAGGTCCGGCGCTTCGCGTTGAAGGCGATGTTCGCGCTGCTCGGGGAGGCGTCGTTCGAGCGGCTGTTGGGTTATCTCGCGGACGACGATTCCGACGTCAAGCGGCTCGTCGTGCGGCTGCTCGGCAAGCTCCGGGACAAGCGTGTCATCGAACCCCTCATGGGCCTTCTATTGAAGAACGGCGGCCAGGTCGAAGAGGCCGTGTGGGACACGCTCAAAGTGCTGACAAACCTCCATGAGTACGAAGAACTGCGCAAGCGCGTCGCGCGCGAGAAGGCGGGGACTCGCCCCGTCGTGAAGACTTACAAGAAGAAGGATGTCTCTCCGGACTGGTGGCGCGACCAGGACTAACGCGCGGCCCGCGGGCCGCGACGTTCCGCTCCGCGTTCTCCTAACCAACGACGACGGCATTGCATCGCCCGGGCTGGTGGCGCTGGCCCGGGCGGTGAGCCGTGCGGCCACGGTATTCGTCGTGGCGCCGGAGCACGAGCGCAGCGCGGCCAGCCACGCGATCACGCTGCACAAGCCGCTGCGCGCGACGCGCACCTCGCTTCCCGGCCTGGACCTGCCGGCGTGGGCGACAAACGGCACCCCGGCCGACTGCGTCGTGCTGGCCGTGCTGGATCTGCTGACAGAGCCGCCGGACGTGGTCGTATCCGGCATCAACGCGGGCGCGAACCTCGGGATGGACCTCATTTACTCCGGGACGGTGTCCGGCGCCGTCGAAGCCGCCCTCTTCGGCATCGCCGCGATCGCGATATCCGTGGCGGCGTTTCGCGACATCCACTGGGAGCCCGCCGCGGACTTCGCGGCCCTCCTCGTCCGGGAGGTCGCGGCGCACGCGCTGCCGCCGGACACCTTTCTCAACGTGAATCTCCCGAACTGCCCGGCCGCCCGCATCGCGGGGGTCGAGATCACGCGGCAGAGCGCGCGCCGCTACGTCAGCCGGATTGAGAAGCGGTCCGATCCCCGCGGCCGCGATTATTACTGGCTCACGGGAACGATGGACAGCGAGGAGGGCCCGGCCGGGACGGACTCGTGGGCGGTCGCGCAGGGCCGCATTTCGGTGACACCGCTGCGGCTCGACATGACGAATGACGCCCTGCATCCCGTCCTCCGATCGTGGGCGCTGACCGCGCCGGGGGGCTAGTGGGCATACAGGGTGGCGTAACCTTGCCCGACTGTGCGATGGTCCAATTCGCGCAGGTCTCCAAGACCTACGCCGACGGAATCAAGGCTCTGCGGGATGTCTCGCTGGAAATCGGCGCGGGCGAGTTCGTGTTCATCGTCGGCCCGACGGGGGCCGGCAAGACCACGGTGCTCAAGATGATCTACCGCGAAGAAACACCGACGCGCGGGACGGTGCGGGTCGAAGGGCGCGACGTGACGCGCATGCGGCCGCGCGACGTTCCGTATCTGCGCCGCCGCGTCGGCGTCGTCTTTCAGGACTTCCGCCTGCTGCCCCGCAAAACCGCCTGGGAAAACGTCGCCTTCGCGCTCGAGGTCACCGGGACGGTGCCGCCGCACGCCGACGGACGTGTGATGGACCTCCTGGAACGCGTGGGCATCGCGGCGCGCGCCGATGCCCTCCCGGGCGAACTCTCCGCGGGCGAGCAGCAGCGCGTCAGTATTGCGCGGGCGCTGGTGCACCGCCCGCGGCTTCTGCTCGCGGACGAGCCCACCGGCAACCTCGACCCCGACACCTCATGGGACATCATGCAGTTGCTGCGGGGTATCAACGCCGACGGCACGACGGTGATGGTGACCACGCACGACCAAACCATCGTCAACCGCCTGCGGCGCCGGGTCATCGCGATGGCGCAGGGCGCCGTGGTGCGGGATGACCGGGAGGGCGTGTATGCCGGCCGCGGCGGCGCCGCCGCTCCGGCCGTCGCGGCCCGCGGGCAGCGGGGGAGGAGCGCCCACGGCGCCGGCTGAGGGGGCGGTTCCGGCGGCCGCAGGGCGTCCGCGGCGGGTCCGGCCGCTCGGCGTGCGGTACGCGCTTGCCGAGGGCGTCCAGGGCTTTGCGCGCAACGGCCTCATGAGCGCGGCCTCCGTCGTCATCACGGCGGTGACGCTTCTCGCGCTCGGCGCGGCGCTCGCGGTGGCCGGCGCGCTGAACCACGTGGCGGCCGTTCTCGAGCGCCAGCTTCAGGTTGTCGTATACCTGCGCCCCGCCGCCGGCGACGGCGAGATCATGTCCGTCTATGATCAGCTGGCCCGCGTACCGGACGTGGCCCGGATCGAGTACGTGTCGTCGCAGGAAGCCGCGCGGCGCCTGGAAGCGCAACTTGGTCCGCAGGGCCACTTTCAAGACGTCCTCCGCCGGAATCCGCTGCCGGCGTCGTTCGTCGTGACTGCGGCACGGCCGGAGCGGCTGCGCGCGGTCGCCGCGGCCGCACGGGATCTGCCCGGCGTCGACGAGGTGCGGGACGGTGGGTTCGTGCTGCAGCGGCTGCTCGGCGTCATTCACGCCGTCCGGCTCGCCGGCACGGCGGCGGGGGTATTTCTCGCCTGCGTCGCGCTCATCGTGATCGCGGGGACGGTCCGGCTCACGGTCTTCGCGCGGCGGGCGGAGATCGAGGTGATGCGGCTGGTGGGCGCCACCGCCTGGTTTATCCGGTGGCCGTTCGTCGTCGAAGGAGCGGTCACGGGCGCCTGCGGGGCCTGCGGCGCGGCGCTCGCCATCGCGGCCGGATACGCGCTGCTGATGCGGGGCGCGGCGCAGGCGCTGCCGTTCGTGCCGCTACCCGGCGCGGGGGAGGTCGCGTTCGAGATCGTCTGGAAACTGTTGGCGTGGGGCGTGCTGATTGGCACCGCGGCCAGCCTGCTCGCGGTGCGGCGGTACCTCCGCGTCTAGAGGAGGGAGATTCGATGGCAAAGGCGGTTCTGACGGCGCCCAAGGAAGACGCGTGGCAGGTGGCGCTCAAACAGTTTCAAATCGCCGCGGACATGCTCTCGCTCAAACGCGGGGTGCGCGAGCTGCTGGCCCACCCGAAGCGCGAGTTGACGGTAAACTTTCCCGTCAAACTCGAGGACGGCTCGGTGCGCGTCTTCACAGGGTACCGCGTCCACCACACGACCGTGCCCGGACCGACCAAGGGTGGGATCCGGTACCACCCCGACGTGACGCTCAACGAAGTCCGGGCGCTCGCGATGTGGATGACGTGGAAGTGCGCCGTTGTCGGCTTGCCGTACGGCGGCGCGAAAGGCGGCGTCATCTGCAATCCCAAGGAACTGTCGCTGCAGGAACTTGAGCATCTGACCCGCCGCTACGCGACGGAAATCTCGATACTGATCGGTCCGGAGAGCGACATCCCGGCCCCCGACGTGGGGACCAACCCCCGCATCATGGCCTGGATCATGGACACGTACAGCATGCACCGCGGGTATTCCGTGCCGGCGGTCGTCACCGGCAAGCCGCTGTCGATCGGCGGCTCGCAAGGGCGAATCGAGGCCACCGGCCGCGGCTGCACGATTGTCGCGCGCGAAACCGCCCGCCATCTCGGCGTGCCGCTGTCCGGGGCCCGTGTCGTGGTTCAGGGCTTCGGCAACGTCGGCAGCATCGCCGCGCTGCTGCTGCACGCCCAGGGGTGCAAGATCGTCGCCGCCAGCGACAGCAGCGGCGGCGTCTACAACGCGAAAGGGCTCGATCCCGCCGATCTGCTGCGGCACAAAGAGCACACCGGCAGCGTCGCCGCCTATCGCGGCGCCGACGCGGTCACCAACGACGACCTCCTTGAGCTGCCCTGCGAGATCCTGGTCCCGAGCGCGCTCGAGGGCCAGATCACCAAGGACAACGCCGACCGGATCAAGGCCCGCATCATCGTCGAGGGCGCGAACGGGCCGACCACGCCCGAGGCCGATGAGATGCTCCGCGACCGGAAGGTGTTCGTTGTTCCCGACATCCTGGCCAACGCCGGGGGCGTCGTCGTGTCGTACTTCGAGTGGGTGCAGGACCTGCAGTCCTTCTTCTGGACCGAGGAAGAAATCAACGACCGGCTTGAGCGGATCATGGTGCGCAGTTTCCGTGAAGTGCTCGAGACCGCGCAGGAGAAAGAGGTCGCCATGCGCACCGCGGCGATGGTGCGCGCCGTCGGACGTCTGAACGACGCGCTGCTGACGCGAGGCATCTACCCGTAGCGTTCCCGGCCGCGTAGCGTTCCGGCGGGGACGGCCGGACCCCGCAACGGGGGGTTACCGCGGGGCCGTGGTGTCCCCGTCCGGCTGCTCGATCACGACATCGGCGAATTCGCACCACGGGCCTGCGCCGGTCGGCCGTCCGCCAGTCGACGGGAACGCTCCGCCGCTCGCGCCGCCGGTCATACGGGGCCCGGCAGTCTACAATGACACCGGCGCGGTCGACGCCCTCGAGCGCGCCGCGTATCGCGTCGGCCAGGTCGCGGCGCTCGGGGTCAAGGACCACGTGGATGTGCCGGCGGCCGTCCCGGCCGTCCGCGGCGGGTAGCAGGATCCTGATGAGGGCCGGGATGTCCACAGGGCACGCGGGATCACCCATTCCGTTTTGCGTACCGCACCGTGGACTGCCGGCCGGCGGACGATGTCAGAAAGATCCGCGTGACGCCTGAGACCGCGAGGAACATCGACGCGGGCGCTCCTTCGCGCACAATGACGCAGACCGAGGAGCGTTCGAACCGCGCCGTGTGTGAGGCGCAGGACTACTTCCTCCGGCAGGGTCGCGAAGACGTTCCGGTTGAGGCCGGACCGGATGTCAGCCGGCAGATCCTCGACGACGCTCCGGGCGGGCGTAGGGTGGGCCGCCTGGTCCGTACGATCCATCGAACCGCAATAGGTTCCTTCGCAATAAATGTTTCCCAAAAAAACGGCGCGTTTCGTCCCCGCGACCGGGACGTCCGGGCCGGACGATGAGTTCCGCGGCGTTTAACTCGAAATTGGAAACGCCGGTCGCGGTGGAGGCCACCGGCTGACCACAGTCTCCCGACGGGTCTTCCTTGCACTGTCGAAGTCGCGGCGGTTGCGCGACGCGGCGCTGCGGCATCCCGTGTTGCGCCGCGCCGCCCGCCGGTTCATTGCCGGGGAGCGGCTGGAGGAAGCGCTGGACGCGATCCGGCGGCTCAATCTCGAGGGCCTTTCGACCACGCTTGATCTGCTGGGGGAGGATGTCACCACGGCCGCCCAGGCGGAGGCGAGCGGGCACGCGTACCTTCGCATCGTCGATGCCCTTCGGGTTCCGCCCGTGGAGCCGGAATGGCCGCAGGCGCCGGTGCCTCGGCCGGGCGGCGTTGCCGGCGGCCCGCCGGCCGCCGCCGGGACCGACAACAACCTGTCGCTCAAATTGACCCAGCTGGGGCTCGACGTCGACGCCCCGGTGTGCGGCCGCGTGCTCCGCGGCATCCTCGATCGCGCCGCGGCCGGGGCGGCGCCCATGTTTGTCCGGATCGATATGGAGTCGAGCGCCCACACCGACGCCACGCTGCGGCTGTTCGAAGCCTTGTGGACGGAGGGCCGCCGGAATGTCGGCGTGGTGATCCAGGCGTACCTCTACCGCAGCCCGCGCGATGTCGAGCGGCTCAACGCGCTCGGCGCGCGCGTCCGCCTGGTGAAGGGCGCCTACGACGAGGCGCCGGCCGTGGCGTTCGCGCGCAAGCGGGACGTCGATCGCACGTTTGCGCGCCTCACCGAGGTGCTGCTGCGGGAGGGCACCTACCCGGCGATCGCGACCCACGACGAGCGGCTGATCGACCACGCCCGCCGCACGGCCCGTTCCGCCGGGGTCACCCCGGACCGGTTCGAGTTTCAAATGCTCTACGGCATCCGGCGCGACCTCCAGGCGGCGCTGCGCCGCGACGGCTACCGCGTGCGGGTGTACGTACCGTTCGGCGATGAATGGTATCCGTATTTCATGCGGCGGCTGGCCGAGCGGCCCGCCAACGTGGAGTTTGTGTTGCGCAGCCTGCTGCGGGAACGGGCGGCGGGCTAAGTCCGTAGGAGGTTCGGCAAGAGAGTGCGAAATTCTCGCAGCGCCCCGCGGGTCTGGGGGCACGGTCACACGGGAGGTGGTATGGTGAAACGCGTTATCGCTCTGAGCGCGATGCTTGCGGTGCTGGCATTCATCTTCGGCGGAGGAACCGGCCTTGGGCCGCAGCCCGCGCGCGCGGCCCAGGTGGTCAAGATCGGGGTCGACCTACCGATGTCGGGCGGCGAAGCGCCGAACGGCGTCCCGACGAACAACGGGGTCCTGCTCGCGATTGACGAAGCGAACCGCGCGGGCGGCCCGTACATGTTCCAGGAAGTACTGAAGGACGACGCGGTCAACGGCGTGCACGATCCCGCGCAGGGCGCGAAGAACGTGCAGGAACTCGTCGCCGATTCCGCGGTCGTCGGCATCGTCGGCAACTTCAACAGCAACGTCGGCAAAGCGTCGATCCCCATCAGCAACGCGGCCGGCGTCGTGCAGATCACGCCGTCGCAGACCAACCCGACGCTGACGAAGGGACCCGACGCGGCGGCGCTCCGGTCCAAGCCGAACAACTACTTCCGGATCTGCACGACGGACGATCTCCAGGGTCCCGTCGCCGCCACGTACGCTTACAAGGCGCTGAAGGCGCGCAAAGTCGCCATCCTGGACGATACGGAGACCTACGGCAAGGGCATCGCGGACGAGTTTGAAAAGCAGTTCAAGAAGCTCGGCGGGCAGGTCCTGAGCCACGACGGGATTCCCAAGGGTTCGCAAGACTTTCACGCGATTCTCACGAAGGTCAAATCGGAAAATCCGGATCTCCTGTTCTTCGGCGGCGTCACCACGACGGGCGGCGGCCTGATCCGGAAGCAGATGCCGGACGTCGGTCTCAAGGCGCTCTACGAGGGCGGCGACGGCATCGTCGAAGACGAGTTCCTCAAAGTGGCGGGGGACACGGCCGAAGGAACCTACGGCACGGTCGCAGCACTTGACGCGACCAAGGTCGCGTCGGCGAAGGGCTTCCTTACGGCCTACAAGGCCAAGTTCAATGATGATCCCGGCGCCTACAGCGCCAACGCCTACGTCGCGGCGAAGGTCATCCTCGACGCGGTGCGCGCAGTCGGGCCCGACCGCGCGAAGGTGCGCGCATGGGTCGCGTCCGTCAAGAATTACAAGAGCATCGTCGGCGCCTTCTCGTTCGACGCGAACGGCGACACCACCAACCGCGTCATCAGCGTCTACGTCGTCAAGAACGGCAAGTGGGTCTGGGCGGATCAAGAGATCGCGCAGTAGCCGCCGGGCAGGCGTCCAACAGGCCGTCTTGAGGGGACGAGAGGCAGGGGGCGGATCAGCCGATCCGCCCCCTCCGCCCGTGTGCGCCCGTAACGGCCGGTGAACTGGGTCCTCTTCGGTCAGCAGCTCATCAACGGGTTGTCGTTAGGGGCGATCTACGCCGTGGTCGCCCTCGGCTACACCATGGTCTACGGCATCATCGAGCTCATCAACTTCGCCCACGGCGACGTCTACACCGCGGGGTCCTTCGTCGCGCTGGCGGTCCTCGTCCTCATGGGCGCGACCCACCGGATGGCGGGACTCGCGCTCGCCTTCGCGCTGGTCGTCGTCTTCGCGGTGACAATGCTCACCATGGGCGCCACCGGCATGATCATCGAACGGTTCGCCTACCGTCCGCTGCGCGGCCGCCAGCGGCTGGCGCCGCTGTTGACCGCGATCGGCGTCTCGTTCAGCCTCGAGAATCTGCTGCAGCTCTGGAAGGGGCCGTCCCCCGTGCCGGTGCCGCAGATTATTCCGAACCCGTTCTTCGATCTGGGACCGTTCAGCGTGGGCCAGATGCAGCTCGTCGTTATCTTCTCGTCGCTCGTGCTCATGGTGGGGCTGCATTTGTTCGTGAACGGGACGAAACTCGGCAAGGCGATGCGCGCCACCGCGCAGGACTGGATGGCGGCCGAGATCATGGGCATCGACATCAACAAGACGATCGCGTTGACCTTCTTCGTGGGCTCCGTGCTGGCGGGCGCGGCCGGCGTCATCACCGGCCTCTATTACGGCGACGCTTGGTTCATCAACGGGTTCCGGGCCGGCCTGATCGCCTTTACGGCCGCCGTCCTGGGCGGGATCGGCAACACCACCGGGGCGGCGCTCGGCGGCTTTATCATCGGGTTCGTCGAGGTCATGACGGCGCAGTACGTGGGATTCCAGTGGGCGGAGGTCACGATCTTCTCCGTCCTGATCCTGGTGTTGATCTTCCGGCCGACAGGCCTGCTCGGCCAGCAACTCCCGGAGCGCACCTAGGCCATGCCGGGGCGGGGGTTCGCGGCGCGCCTCGCCCGCTACCGGATCGCGCTCGCAGTCCTCGTGCTGTTCCTTCTCTACCCGCTCGTCGATCACAACGCCGGCCACGTCAACGCGGCGGCCGACGCCGCAGTGTTCGTGCTGCTCGCACTCGGCCTCAACATCGTCGTGGGGTTCGCCGGGCTGCTCGACCTCGGCTACGCCGCGTTCTTCGCGATCGGCTCCTACACGTACGCGCTCGCGGCGTCGCCCTTCTACAACGTCCACATCCCGTTCTGGCCGATGCTGCTCCTCGGGGCGCTCATCGCCGGCATCTCCGGGGCGCTGCTGGGCGCACCGACGCTACGTCTGCGCGGCGACTACCTCGCCATCGTGACGCTGGGCTTCGGCGAGATCGTGCCGACCGTCTTCCTGAATCTGCCGAAGTACACCGGCGGGACGAACGGCGTCGTCGGCATCGATAAGCCGGTGCTCTGGGGATACGGCAGTTTCGGCTTCAACCCCGTACCGTACTACTATACCTTGATCATCATCATCGTCCTCTCCGTGATCGCGATCCTCCGGCTGCGCGACTCCCGTCTCGGGCGGGCCTGGCTCGCGGTGCGGGAAGACGAGATCGCGGCCGCGTCGATGGGCATCAACCTCACCACGACGAAGCTCCTCGCGTTCTCGTTCGGCGCGTTCTTTTCCGGGTTCGGGGGAGCGCTGTACGTGGCCAAACTGGGCGTCGTGAGTCCCGAGCAGTTCAATTTCACCGTGTCGTTTACGATTCTGGCGATGGTCGTCCTCGGCGGCATGGGCAGCGTGTTCGGCGTGATCGCCGGGGCCGGGATTCTCTACGAGTTCCAGACGGTGTTCCTCAACGACCTGACGCAGTGGTCGCATGCCCTGGGCGCCGCCTGGGGCATCCCGCTGCTCACAGGCCTGAACTTCGTCGACCTCAAGTTCCTGCTGTACGGCCTTGGGCTGATCTTTCTCATGCTGCTGCGGCCGGAGGGCCTGTTCCCGGAGCGGCGGGTCCGGGCGATCATCAGGGAACGGGTGTCGGAGGAGATCCCGCCGGAGGACGTGTCGGCCGCGGCGGGGGCGACCGGCGCCGCGGAGACGCCGCCGGACTCACCGCCGGAGCGGGCGCGGTGAGCGCGCTGCTGCTCGACGCCCGGGGCGTCACGAAAGCCTTCGGCGGGCTCACCGCGGTGAATCGCGTGGACTTCACCGTTCCCGAGGAGAGCGTCGTGAGCCTCATCGGGCCGAACGGTGCCGGCAAGACGACGTTTTTCAACGTGATCGCCGGCCTATACCGTCCCACCGCCGGCACGATCGTGTTTGCCGGGCGCGACATCACCGGTCGCCGCCCGCACGAGATCGCGCGCTTGGGCATCGCACGGACGTTTCAGAGCATCCGCATCTTCGCGAACATGACCTCGCTCGAGAACGTGCTCATCGGGATGCACGCGCACCTCACGGCCGATCCGATCCGCATCGTCGCGGGGACCGCGGGGGTCGCCCGCGAGGAAGACCAGGCCCACCGCGATGCCCGGGATCTGCTGACGTTCGTCGGCCTTCGGGGCCGGGACGACGAGATGGCCAAGAATCTGGCGTACGGCGACCAGCGCCGGCTCGAGATCGCCCGTGCCCTGGCGCTCAGACCCCGCCTGCTGCTGCTCGACGAGCCCGCCGCCGGCATGAATCCCGAGGAGGCGCGGCGGTTGATGGAGTTCATCCGCCGCCTCCGGCGCGAGCTGCACATGACCGTCCTGCTGATCGAGCACCAAATGCGAGTGGTCATGGGCGTGGCCGACCGCGTGACGGTGCTCGACCACGGCGAGAAGATCGCCGAGGGGACGCCCGACGAGATCCGCCGCGACCCGCGCGTCATCGAGGCGTACCTGGGCAAGGCGGCGCTGGGGTGAAGGGGCGTCCGTGGCCAGCCTGACCGTCGACGGCGTGCACGCGTTCTACGGGCACATCCATGCGCTCCACGGCGTCTCGATCACCGTGGAAGCCGGCGAGATCGTGACGCTGATCGGCGCGAACGGGGCGGGCAAGAGCACGACGCTCAAGACGATCGCCGGCTTCCTGCGACCGCGGCCGGGCCGCGTCCTCCTCGAAGAGCGGCCCATTCACGGGCTCGCGCCCCACGACATCACCCGGCGGGGCGTCTGCCTCGTGCCGGAGGGCCGCCGCATTTTCTCACGGATGACGGTCGCGGAAAATCTCCAGATGGGCGCCTTCGCGCGGTCCAACGCGCGCGAGATCCGCAACGATCTCGACCGCGTGTGCACCCTGTTCCCCCGCCTCAAAGAGCGGCTTGCCCAGACGGCCGGTACCCTGTCGGGCGGCGAACAGCAGATGCTGGCGATCGGCCGGGGGCTCATGGCGCGGCCGAAGATTCTGCTGCTGGACGAGCCCTCGATGGGCCTCGCGCCGGTGCTCGTCGAGCTCATCTTCCAAACCGTTCAGGAGATCAACGCCCAGGGGGTCACGATCCTACTCGTGGAGCAGAACGCGCTCATGGCGCTCGGCATCGCGCGCCGGGGGTACGTGCTCGAGACAGGGCGGATCGTGCTCGCGGACCGCGCGGACCGTCTGCGGGAAAACGACCTCGTGCGGAAGAGTTATCTCGGGGAATCGCTGGAGTAGGGCGCGCCCGCGTCCGCGAACGGCCCGCCAAGGGAAGAACTGTTCCGGTACACTCAAGCGTCCCGGCGCCGGTGAAATGACGGGGTTCCGGCCCGCCGCGCGTGACGCGTCCAACAGCAGGGGCGCGTTCCGGCCGGACAGAAGTCACAGTCTTCGCGCGCGGGCCGTGATCGCGTGCCCTCGCGCCACTTGGAAGGAGGACCGTCCGGTGGATCCTTTCACCTTTCCTCCCGCTCCGGACCCGAAGGCGCCGGAGTGGCCCGGCACCCCGATGGGCGCCGGCAATACCATTACGCGGACCAGGACGCGCACGGCCGTTCATGACAAAACGATCGACCGCGTCGAAGGACGCCGCGACGAACTCGTGTCGGCGGCGGTGGAGCACATCGTCCGGCAGGCCGGCAAGGAGCCGCTCGCACAGCAGGATGTCGTCATCCACGGCGTCCGCGTGCGCGCCAAAACCAATTCCGACCACCTCGCCGAGTTTTGGCGGATGAACTGGTACAGCCCGGACGAATGGCGCGCGCAGACGGGGTTGGAACCGCCCGTCGAGCCGCAGGTGACCGTATACGCCCTCGGCCGCGTTGCCGACCAGCAGGAAGCTGCCTACTACAGCCGCCGGACGAATACGATCGTCTTTTTCAACACGTCGTACTACGGGCAGCTGAAGTCCTGGGTCCTCGGCGCCGTGGGGCGCGTGCTCGCGGAAGAGTGGGGCATTCACAGCATTCACGGCGCCTGCGTGGAGAAGGGCGGCCGGGGGGTGCTGTACATCGCCCCGACGGGGACCGGCAAGTCGACGTCGTCGTACGGCCTGCAGGCCACGTACCCGGACACGCGGTTCCATTCCGACGACTGGGTCTATGTCCGGTACGCTTACGCGACGCGGAGCGGAGACCGCCTGGCGCCGCTCGAGGTGCGGCCGGCGCACGGCGCGCCGATCCGCGGCTACCGGGTGTTCCGGTGGCTGGAGGAGCACCGGAACGCGGCCGCCCAAGTCCGCGGGCTCGACCTGCGCAACGCCGAGCGCACCGTGCCGGCGGCCGATCTGGATCTCAGCCAGCCGCCTCAGGCGTACGCCTACACCAGCGAGAAGATCTTCTACCTGCGCACGAACCTCGTCGCGAACTTCCCGCTCTCAGCGCATGAAATGCTCCGGTCGCCGCTCGAGAACCTCCCCGACGTCACGCCGGCATTTCTCGACAGGCGCGCCGCCGAACTCGACGCGCTCGTGGACGACATCCTCGCCGTCACCGGCGGGGAAGACCAGTACGCGCGTGAGGCGGCGGCGCATCTCGGCGGGGTGCCGCGGGACGACCTGCGCCGCGTGCTCGCGCGCATGATCGCCTTCGACAACAGCCGGGCGATGCTCGACATCACCCGCATCCTGCCCGCGGCGCGGGTCGTGACGAACCCGATGGAGCCGACGCCGCTCGCGAGCATCATCCTCTTGAAGCGGGATCCGCGCGATCGCACCGTCCTCCAAACCCTGCCGCTCGGCGCGTTCATGGGCCGGCTGCTGCTCGGCGAAACCCCTGATCGAAAGCGCGAGATCGCCTACAACGCGTACCGCGCCGTCGACGACGACGCGGAGCGGGCCGTGATCGCTCGGATCGAGGCGGCTGCCCGGCGGGAAGGCGGCACGCCCGAAGCGCTGTACGCGGCCTTCGCCAAACAGCGCGACGTGCCGGCGACGCTCGCCGAAGAATTCGAGTTGTTCCGGGTGCTGCACCACGCCGCCCGCTGCTACGATCTCAACACGATCCTGGCCACGGATCCCACCGTGGCGGGCCTCAAGGAGGCGGTGGCGCGCACGATGGAACTCATCGGCTTCGCCATCGCCACGCGGAGCGGCCACATCCGCCTGACGCTCGACGACTACCGGGACGCGGTCGGCGCCGCCCGCGCGGCCACGTAGGGCGGGCCGCCCGGCGCCTGGGCGGGCCCGCGCGGAACGCATGCCGCAGCCGAATCCGCTCGCGTTTCTCGACGACGAACTGGCGGCGCTGCGCGCGCAGGGGGTCTACCGCTGGCCGCGACGCCTCACCGGGGAGCAGGCGGCGGTCTGCGTCTACGACGGCCGGCGCGTCATCAATCTCTGCTCCAACAACTACCTCGGCCTGGCCAACGATCCGCGCCTCAAAGCGGCAGCCCGCGCCGCCATCGACGAGTACGGCGTCGGATCGGGGGCCGTGCGGACCATCGCCGGCAATCTCGCGATCCACGAGCAGGTCGAAGCGCGGCTCGCGGCCTTCAAGCGCACGGAGGCGGCGCTCCTGTATCAGTCGGGGTTCACCGCCAACGCGGGAACCGTGTCGGCCATTTTGAGCCGCGGCGATGTGGTCGTGAGCGACGAACTGAACCACGCCAGCATCATCGACGGCTGCCGGCTCAGCGGGGCGGAGCGGAAGATCTTTCCGCACCGCGACGTCGGCGCCGCCCGGCGGGCGCTTGCCGAGGCCCGCGGCGCCGCGGGCGCCTCCCCCCTGACGGGGACCTCCGGCGGCCGTGCAAAGGTCCTGCTCATCACCGACGGCGTCTTCAGCATGGACGGCGACGTGGCGCCGCTGCCGGCGCTCGTCGAGGCCGCGGAAGAGTTCGGGGCGATCATGATGGTCGACGACGCGCACGCGAGCGGCGTGATGGGCGCGGGCGGCCGGGGCACCGTGGACCACTTCGGGCTGCACGGCCGCGTGCACATTCAGGTCGGGACCCTCAGCAAGGCGTGGGCGTGTTTGGGCGGCTACGTCGCAGGCAGCCGCGCCCTGATCGAGTTCTTGATGCAGCGTGCCCGGCCGCTGCTCTTTAGCACATCCCATCCGCCGTCGGTCGCGGCCACCGCCCTCGCCGCGCTCGACCGGATCGAAGCCGAGCCGGCCCTGATCGAGCGGCTGTGGGACAACACGCGCGCGTTCAAGGCGGGACTCGCACGGCTCGGCTTCGACACGGGGACCAGCGAGACGCCGATTACGCCGATCATGATCGGCGACGAAGCCAAGGCGATGCGCTTCTCCGACCGGCTCTTCGAGGAAGGCGTCTTTGCGCTCGGCCTCGCGTATCCCACGGTGCCCCGCGGCCGCGCGCGGGTCCGCACCATCGTGACCGCCGGGCATACGCGGGAGCAGTTGTCCGAAGCTCTGGAGATCTGCGGGCGGGTCGGGCGTGAGATGGGGGGGTGACGGCGTAGACGCACGGGCGGCGCCCGGCAGCGAGACGCTGACGGACGTCGACCCGCGAGACGTCACCGCCTGCGGCGCGGCCGTGCCGGAGGCCGACCGCCACCGCAAGGATCTCGTTCTTCTCAGCGCCGTTCACGCCGTTACACACATTCCGCCGACGCTCTATCCGCTCGTCCTGCCGTACGTGATGCAGGCGCTGGGCTTCGGGTACGCGCAGGTCGGCCTGTTCGTGGGCGCGATCGGAATCATCGGAGGCCTGCTGCAGGGTGTCCAGGCGTGGCTCTCCCGCCATATCCGGCGCGCCGCCTTGTGCGGCGGGGGTAATGTGCTGCTCGGGCTTTCGCTCAGCCTGTCCGGACTCGCCGGCAGTTTCGCCACCCTCCTCGGCTTCCGGCTGATCAGCGCCGTTGCCGCCAGTCCCCAGCACCCCGTCGGCGCGTCGCTCATCACCGATTGGTACAGTCGCGGACGCCGAGGCACGGCGTTTGCGATCCATTTTTCTGGCGGCAACGTCGGTACCGTGCTGACGCCGCTCATCGCCGGCCTCCTCCTGCCCCGGGTCGGGTGGCGCGACACGCTGCTGTTGCTAGGTATTCCGGGGCTGGTGGTCGGGCCGCTGTTTTGGATCCTCGCCCGCGATGCGCGCGTCCCTCAGACCGCGTCCCCCGCGGCCGGCGGCGTTGGACAGGCGGCGCAGCAGCGGGCGTCCTACTGGGCCGTCCTCCGCGATCCCAACCTGCTCACATTGTTCGGCAGCCGCATGCTGACGTCGGGAGGCCGCGGGCTCGGGGTGCTGCTCACTTACGTGCCGCTGTATCTCGTCGCCGCGGTGCGCTTGCCGGCATCGACGGTAGGCGCGTATGTCGCGCTGCTGGCCACGGGTGCCGTGGCCTCCCCCATCGTCGCCGGACGCCTCGCCGACTGGGTAGGGCGGCGCAAACCGGTCATGCTCGTTTCGCTGTGGATCTCCGCCGCGGCGACCGTCGGCCTCGTCGCCGCAGGAACCAGCCGGCTCGGCATTGTCGCCTCGCTCATCGTGCTGGCTCTCGCCGTTTACAACGAGAGTTCGCTCAGTCAGACGATGCTCGCAGAGCTCGTGCCGGACACGGGAAGGGACGACGCGTTCAGTTTGTTCTTCGTCGTGTCGTTCACGTCCGGCGCGTTGTGGGCGCTGGCCATCGGGCTGATCATCGCCCGGTGGCATTTCCCCGCCGGGTTCGCGGTGATGGTCGGCTCGTACGTCGCGGCCAGCATCGTACTGGCCTTCGTACGCGAACGCGGGACCGGCGCCGCGGGGACTGCATGACTATGCGCCGCGCGGCGGTCCGCTTCAGGCCGGACGCCCGGGCCGCTCCCCGAGGCGCAGGAACTTCCACGCGCCGTACGAGAGCGACCAGGTGAGCACGAACAGCGCGACGAGCAGGTAGCCCAGGCGCCCGAAGTCGAGCGCCTGCAGGCGGCCCCAGAATCCCGTGGTCAGACCTAACGTCCGGGTGATGACCTGCGCGAGCTCGAGCCCGCCGATCAGCAGGGCGGCGACGACGGAGAGTCCCGTCACCGTGAGGTTGTAGTAGACTTTGCGAATTGGTGTGGCAAAAGCCCACCGGTAGGCCGTGGTCATGAAGATCCCGTCGAAGGTATCCATGAGACTCATCCCCGCGGTGAACAGCAGCGGCAGCGCGAGCACGCCTGAAACCGGCAGCGCGCTCGCGGCCGCGCCGGCCGCGAGCGCCAGCAGCGCCACCTCGCTCGCCGTGTCGAACCCGAGCCCGAACAGAAATCCGATCGGGTAGGCGTGCCACGCGCGGGTGATCAGGCGGAACAACGGCCCGGCCACGCGCATAACGAGGCCGCGGGAGAGCAGCAGGCGCTCGAGTTCCTGCGTGTCGCCATCGCGTCCGCGCCGCATCCGCTGAAAGATCAGATAGATGTCGAGCCAGACGAACAGGTTGAGCACCCCGATGAGGATGAGGAATCCTCCGGAGACGGTGACGCTGATGACGCCGCCCACGGTCCGTATGCCGGACAGCGACGCCTGTGACCAGTGCGTCACGACCACGGTAGCCGCGGTCATGAGAAACACGACCGTGGAATGGCCGATCGAGAAACAAAACCCCACGCCGTGGGCCGCCCGTTCTTCGCGCGCCAGTTTGCGGACAACGTTATCGATTGCCGCGATGTGGTCCGCGTCGAACGCGTGCCGAAGGCCGAGCGTATAGGCGAGGAATCCCATCCCCAACAGCGCGGGGTGGGCTCGGGCCGCCGCGAAGAGCAAGAGTGCGCCGCCCGCGTGCAGGGTGAGGATGATGCCGCCGTATGCGGCCCCGGCCCACCAAATGCTTCGTGCCACGCTACGACTGCCCCGTTACGAATCGAGCCCGAGGTAGCGCCGCAGCGCCTCCTCGACGTTCGTCAGCGCATCGCGCCAGGTGTCGCGGCGCGTGAACAGGTGCGTCTCGCCCGGATAGTAGTGAGTGTCGACGCGCTTCCCGTGGCGCACGCAGTCGCGGACGATGAGGTCGAGCTGCTCGAACGGGACCGCCTCGTCGGCCGTTCCGTGGAAGTTGACCAGCGGCGCCCGCATCCGCTCGGCGAGCCGCCCCGGTGACGCCGCGTCCCAGACGTCCGGACGCTCGGTGCGCGTGCCGCCCGCGCGGCCGAGGAAGTAGTCGTAGGGCGGCCGGTAATTCGTCTTGGCCCACGCCATCCACCGGTCGAAGTCCCAGATGCCGGCGATGTTGATCCCGAGCGCGAACGTGTCCGGCGAGCGCACGAGTGATGCGAGCGTGAGCCAGCCGCCGTAACTCAGGCCCCAAATCCCGACCCGCGCCGGATCGACGAAGGGCAGCGTCTTGAGGTGCTCACCGGCCCGCACACAGTCCTCGCACTCGAGCACGCCGAGGCCGCGGCTGTTGCCCTGCTCGAACGCGCGCCCGTACCCGATGCCGCCGCGGTAGTTGACGAGGTACGACACGACGCCGCGCCCAGCAAGCCACAGCGAGACCGCGTAAAAGAACGCGTAGGCCTCGAGCGGGGGAAAGCCCTCGCGCATCTGCCGCATCCCGCCGCCGTGGACGTACACGAGCGCGGGATACCGCCGGCCGGGCGCCAGCGGCCGCGGCGTCAGGAGATATCCCGGGATCTCCCAGTCGCCGGCCCCGCGCGTGTGCACGAGTTGGGGGACGGGAAAATGGTCGGACGCCAGGCCGTCCGGCATCGAGCCGACGAGCCGCCGCATGCCCGTGCCGGCGCGCGAGACCACCCAGATCTCCGGCGCGTGATGGATGGTGCTGTGCTTGAAGGCGACGACACGGCCGTCCGGAGACCACCGCGGTTCGACGCTCGTGCCGGCTTCCGGAGTGAGTTGCCGCGTCGCGCCGCTCTCCACGTCGACCACGAAGAGATGGCGCTGGCCCAGGTTCGCACGATTGCTCGCAAAGGCGACTTCACGGCCGTCCGGACTGATCTCCGGCAGATCCACCGCGTGGCCGACGTCCTCACACGCCCCGCCGCTCAGCGCGCGTACAGTTCCGGTCTCGATATCGAGCACATACAGGTGCCACCAGCCCTCGTGCCGCAGCACCATGACGGCGCCGCGTCCGTCCGGCAGCACCTGCGGGCGGAACGCCTGGCCCAGCCCTTCCGGCTCGTCTTCGCGCCAGACGGCGCGGACCGAACCCCGGCTCACGTCCAGGGCGAGCCACGTGCGCGTCCGGTGCCCTTCGGATGACTCGGCGTAGAGCAACCGGTCAGGGTGCAGCCAAGTCACCGGCCCCTGCAGTTCGTCGGTGGCGGTCTGCCGGACGACACGGCCCGTCCGCGTCATGACGGTGAGCCCCCACCGTTCGCCGCTGAGCGTGGTCGCGGCCACCCGCTCGCCATCAGGCGCCCAGGCGATCGGCGGCTCGTGATACAGCGGCCGCACGACACCCCGAACGTTGAGATCCCGAACGGATGGCGCGTCGACGTCCACGACCCACGCCCGGCCGGCACTCACGCACGCGAGCGTGCGCCCCGCAGGACTCCATGCCACGCCGGTGACAGGCAACGCCGGCGCGTACAGGAGCGCCGGGTTGTGCGCGGCGTCGCGCACCCGACCGGCGCGCGCCAGGAAGAGGCGGCCGCCTTGGATGTACGCGAGGTCACCTTCGGGCCCCCAGCCAAATTCCGTGACCGGGTCGTCGCCGCGCGACACTTCAATGATCTCGGCGTTCTGCGCGTCCGCGAGGCGGAGTGAAAACCGTCCGCCGTCGTCGTGAATAAAGCCAATCGCGCGGCCGTCGGGCGCCCAGGTGTGCCCCGACGTGAACGTGATGGCCAGAACCTGGTCGAGCGTCGGCGAGTCTTCCGCCATCCGCATTCCCTCCTTCGCGGCCCGACGACGCGCTAGGGCGACGTCCGCGACTGCGGGTCGAGGTAGTCGCGCAGTCCGTCGCCGACGAGGTTGACGGCCAGCGCCGTCACGAAGATCGCCGTGCCTGGAAACGTCGGCAGCCACCAGCGGTCGAACATGAAGGGCCGGAAGTCGCCGAGCATCCCGCCCCACGACGGCGTCGGGGGCTGGACGCCCAGTCCGAGATAACTCAGAAACGCCTCCACGATAATGAAGCGGGCGATGTCCAGGCTCGCGATCACGATGACCGTGTTCAAGAGATTGGGCACGATGTGGCGCAGCAAGAGCCGGGCATTGGTCAGCCCGATCGCGCGCGCCGCGACCGTAAACTCGAGCGCGCGCAGCCGGATCACTTCGGCGCGAACGACGCGCGTGTAAATCGGCCACCCCGTGATGCCGAGCACGATCACGACGTTCCGGACGCTCGGGCCGAGCACGGCGATCGTCGCCAGCGCCAGCAGCACGAACGGGAACGTGAGCATGACATCGACCGCGGCGGAGATCGTCCAATCGAGCCGGCCGCGGTAGAATCCGGCGAGCAGGCCGAGCGAGAGCCCGACGGTGCCGGCAACGAACACCGCCAGGACCGCGATGCTCAGCGAGACGCGGCCGCCGTACAGGAGGCGGCTCAGCACGTCGCGCCCGATCTGGTCGGTCCCGAGCGGATACCGCGGATCGCCGCCGTCCATCCACACCGGCGGCAGCAGCCGGTCGATCACCCGGCCGACATACGGATTGTGCGGGGCGACCCACGGCGCGAGCGCGGCCGCGGCCACGATGAGGGTGAGGACGGCGCCGCCCGCGAGGCCGCCGCGCAGCCGGCGAAGGCGCCGCCAGCCGACCGGCGCGCGCGGCCGCAGCGGCATCGCCAGTCCGCGGGGCAGGACGACCGTCGAGTCGCGGCTCACCGGGGTGCGCTAGGCCCGCAGCCGGGGATCGAGCGTCCCCGCGACGGTGTCGACGCTCAGGTTGACGACGAGGATGATGACCGCGAGGATCATCACCGCGGCCTGCGTGACCGGAAAGTCGGAACTTTGAATCGCCTGCACGACGAGGCTCGCGACGCCGGGCCAGGCGAAGACGGTCTCCGTGATAACGGCACCGCCCATCAGTTGCCCAAACTGCAGCCCGAGCACCGTGAGGACCGGGATCAGCATGTTGCGGAACGCGTGGCGCAAGAGCACGCGGCCCTCCGGGAGGCCCTTCGCGCGCGCCGTGCGGACATACTCCTGGTTGAGGACCTCGATCATACCCGAGCGCACCAGCCGCATCGTCACCGGCGCGAGAAACACGCCGAGCGTGAACGCGGGAAGGACGAGGTGCCGCCAGGACCCGTACCCCGACGGCGGCAGCCAGTGAAGGTGGACGCCGAGCGCGATCTGCAGCATGAGGCCGAGCCAGTAGATCGGGATGGCGGCGCCCGCGACGGCCACCGCGATCGACGTACTGTCCACGAGCGAGCGGCGCCGGTAGGCCGAGAGGATGCCGAGCGGAAACGCGATCGTGACGGCGATGACCATGCCCGCCGCCGTGAGCAGCAGCGTGCGGGGGATCCGCTCGGCGATCAGCGCGATGGCCGGCTTCTTGACGAGGAACGAATCCCCGAACCGGCCTTGCACCGTATCCTCGGCGAACGCCAGGTACTGCGCGGCAATCGGGCGGTCGAGGCCCATTTCGTGGCGGTAGCTCGCGCGGGTGGACGCGGGCGCATCGAGCGGCAGCAGCACCGAGACCGGATCGCCGATGACGTGACTCAGCACGAACGTGATCACCGAGATGCCGAAGAGCACGACGACCGCCCGTACGAGATTGCGCCCGAGACGGGCGGTGAGGGTCATCGGCCGGCGATGCGCGTCACGACGTGCGACGGGCTGGCGGCAGGCTACGCCTGGTGCGGTCTCACATTGTAGAGGCGGACGATCTCGTCCGGCTCCGGCGTCCAGTCGATGGCGGTGCTCGCCCCGAAGACGGAGTGGAAGCCCCAGAGGAAGATGACCGGCGCGTCCTCGTGCACGATTTTTTGGGCCGAGGCGTAAAATCGCCGGCGCAGGTCGGGGTCGATCGTGCCCCGGGCCGCTTCGATGAGTTCGGCGAACCGCGGGTGGTGCCAGTACGAAAGATTGCTCGTGGGGTGGAAGCAGTCCCAATACAGGCCGTCCGCGTCGAAGACCGAGTAACTCCCCCAACTGAAGCCGAACATCGGCCCGGCCTTGCTGCTCGTGATGAGGTCAACGAGCGTCTGCGTGGCCTGGATGAATTGCTGTTTCGCCCGGATGCCGGCGCCCGCGAGGTCCTGGGCCATGGCGTCGTAGACATTCTGATAGCTCGGCATCCCGAGGTTGCTGGTCAGCCACCTCGCATCGAAGCCGTTCTTGTAGCCGGCCTCCGCAAGCAACTTGCGCGCGGCGTCCGGGTCATGCGCGTACGGCGGGATCGAGGGGTCGAACCCGAAATGCATCGGGTTCAAGGCCGCCGGCGTGCGGTCGCCGCCCGGCTGGAGGCGCTTGAGGTACAGGTCCGCGTCGATGGCATAGTTGGCGGCCTGCCGCACGCGCTTGTCTTGAAACGGATTGCTGCCCGAGCGGCCGGCCGCGTCCAGCGCCACGTACTCCACGCGCAGAATTTTCTGCACTTTGGCCGTCGCGCGGCCTGAACGGTTGATCGTGGCGATCTGGTCGGTCGGCACGTACCGGACGATGTCGACGTTGCCGGCGAGGAGTTCGGCCACGGCGGTGGCGACGTCCGTGATGATGCGGAACTTCGCGTGGGGGATGGCCGGCTTGGGTCCCCAGTAGTCGTCGTTGCGGACGACGTTGATCTCGGAGCCGCGCTTCCAATCGACGAACTTGTACGGGCCGGTGCCGACCGGGTGTTCGGCGACGTACGCGTCGCCCTTGTCCTTCACGTATTTCTCCGGGACCATCTGGAAGTTCTGCAGCCGCTCGACAAAGATGGGGTAGGGCCGCTTCGTGACGATGCGGACCTTGTACGGGCCGAGCACCTCAACGTGGTCGATCGCATCGTGGTTGCCGCGCTGGGGGCTTTTCTCCGCCGGGTTGAGCACGCGGTCGTAGTTGAACTTGACGGTGTCCGCGGTGAAGACGTCGCCGTTGTGGAACTTGACACCCTGCCGCAGGTCCATCTCCCACGCCGTCGGCGACACGATCTTCCAGGAGGTGGCGAGATCGGGCCCGATCTTCATCGTCTTGAGGTCGCGCGTGCCAAGGTTGTTGAACATGTGGTACATGGTGATGATCTCTTCGCGCAGGATGTGCATGTGCGGATCGAGGTTCGGCAGGTCGGAGTTGAGATGCAGCGTGACGGTATCCTTGGCCGCGGCGGCGGCCGCCCGGGCGACGGGCCAGGCCCGCGGGGCCCCCGTGGAGGCGGGCACGAGTCCGGCGGCGCCGGCGGCGCTGCCCGCGGCGAGCACCGCCTGGAAGAGCTCACGGCGTGTGATGAGGCCCTTTCTATAGAAGAACCACCAGCGGTCCAAGTTCTCGAGCGCGAGCGTATCGGCGTCCACGCGTCCACCCCCTGCGGCGCATCGCCGGAAGACCTCGGCGATGCCTACTTACATTCCGGACGGCGCCGTCCCTGGCCCGCCGCACCGGCGGTGCTATACTTGAGGGTGCCATGCCGGGTTTCACGAACCTGTTGACCCCCCAGGAGGCGAAGGAGCGGTTCGCGCGCGCCTACACGCCGCGTCCCCGCGGCAGCGAGCACGTGCCGCTCGCCGAGGCATACGGCCGCGTGCTGGCACAGGACGCGACCGCGCGCGAGGATCTTCCACCGTTTGATCGCTCCACCGTGGACGGCTTCGCGGTGCGGGCCGCCGACGTGGCGGGCGCCGGGCTCGAGAGCCGGGCGGCGCTGCGGCTCGTCGGCGAGGTCCAGATGGGCGCCACCGCGGCCGTACCGGTCCGGGCCGGCGAAACGGTGCGCCTCCCGACCGGCGGCATGCTGCCCGAGGGCGCCGACGCCGTCGTCATGCTCGAGGACGTCGAGGAACGGGATGGAGAGATCGCCGTGGGACGGCCCGCCCGTCCCGGCGACAATGTGATCCGCCGGGCGGAAGACGTGCGCCGGGGAGACCTGGCGCTGCGAAGCGGCACACGTCTCCGCCCGCAGGACGTTGGTCTCCTGGCCGCCATCGGCGTCACGCAGGTCCCCGTGTTCGTGCGGCCCCGCGTGACCATTCTCGCGACGGGCGACGAGATCGTGGCGGCCGAACGCGCACCGGAGGGCGGCCAGGTGCGGGACGTCAACAGCTACACGCTCGCCGCGCTGGTCCGGCAGGAAGGCGGCGAGCCACGCGCCGGCGGTATCGTCGCAGACGTGTACGAGACCCTGCTGGCGGCGCTGCGCGGAGCGCGCCGCGATGCGGATTTGGTACTCGTGAGCGGCGGGAGTTCCGTGGGCGCCAAAGACGCCGTGGCGCGCGCCATCGGCGAACTCGGCCGGCCCGGCGTCATCGTGCACGGCGTGAGCATTAAGCCGGGCAAGCCGACGATCCTGGCCCTCGTCGACGGGACGCCGATCATCGGGCTGCCCGGCCATCCCGTGAGCGGGATGGTCATCTTCGACGTGTTCGTCCGCGACATGCTGCGCGGTCTCGCCGGGCGCGCGGACGCCCGGCCGTTCGGGCGGGTGGTGCGCGCGCGGCTGATGCACCCCATTCCGTCCGCCGGCGTGCGCGAGGATCACATCCGGGTGTTCCTGGAGCAGCGAGACGGCGAAATGCGTGCGGTGCCCGTGCTCGGCAAGTCCGGCATTATCACCACGATGACCCGCGCCGACGGCATCGTGGTCGTCCCGATGGGCCAGCGGATGCTCGACGCCGGGACCGGCGTGGACGTGCACCTGTTCGAGCCGTGACATCCGTGCGGTCCGCGCGCCGGTCCCCGGCGGCCGTAGGGGTCCGCAGGGCTGTGCTGACCCACGTCGGCCGCGGCGGGGCCCGCATGGTCGACGTGAGCGGCAAGGCCGAGACCGTTCGCGAGGCCGTGGCGCGCGCCGAGGTCGTCATGCGTGCGGGGACCCTCCGGATGATCGCCCGCGGCGCCGCGCGCAAGGGCGACGTCTTGACGGTGGCGCAGATCGCCGGCATTGCCTCGGCAAAGCGCACCTGGGAACTCATCCCATTGTGTCATCCCATTCCGCTGACCGGCGTCGACGTCACGCTCCGGCCCGACGAGGCGCGGCGGCGCGTGGTAATCGAGGCGCGGGTACGGACCCGCGGCCGCACCGGCGCGGAGATGGAGGCGCTGGTCGCCGTCGCGGTCGCCGCCCTCACGGTGTACGACATGGTGAAGGCCGTCGAGCGCGGTGTCGCGATCGAGGGGATCCGTCTCGTCCGCAAGTCCGGCGGCAAGTCGGGCACCTACCGCTGGAATGGCGCCGGCGCGCGGCCGTCCTCATGAGCGCCGAGCCGAAACTTCGCGGGGTCCGCTGCGGCGTGCTCACGGCGAGCGATCGCGTCAGCAAGGGGCAGGGCAAGAACGAGAGCGGCCACTACCTCGTGGAGACCCTGGAGGCCCAAGGCGCCGAGGTCCTCGCGCACGTCGTCGTGCCGGACGACCTCGAGACCATCGCGCGGTCGCTTGCGGACATGGCCGATTCCCTCCGCGTGGACCTCGTCCTGACCACCGGGGGCAGCGGGGTCGCGCCGCGCGATGTGACGCCCGAGGCAACGCTCCGGATTCTCGAACGCCAGGTGCCCGGGATTCCGGAAGCCGCCCGGATCGCGACGGCGGCGCGAACGCCGCTCGCGATGCTGTCGCGCGCGGTCGCGGGAACCCGCGGCCGGACGCTGATCATCAACCTCCCCGGCAGCCCGAAGGGCGTCCGCGAGTGGATGGAGGTCATTCTGCCGGTGCTGCGGCACGCCGTCGAGCTCTTGCGAGAGAGCCGGCTGGAGTGGGGCCGCGAGCACCGGCCGTAGCGCATGCCGCTCGTCAGCGCAGTCGAAGTCACGAAGTCCTACGCCGGCGTGCCCGTTCTCACGGGCGCGTCGTGCGCGCTCGAGCCGGGGCAGAAAGTCGGACTGGTCGGCCGAAACGGCGCCGGCAAGACGACGCTGCTGCGGGTCCTCGCGGGGCTCGAGGCACCGGACGGCGGCGAGGTGGTGCTGGCGCCCGGCGCAACGGCCGGGTATCTTCCCCAGATCCCCGCGGTCGAGGAGAGCCGCACCCTGTGGGAGGAAGCGGCGTCCGCGTTCGCCGCCGTGCGCACCGCGGAAGCGAGGCTGCGCGACGCCGAGGCGAACCTCGCGCTTCCAGAGGTGCACAACGACGAAGCGCGCCTCGCGGCGGCGCTCGACGAGTACGGCCGGCTGCGCGATCAGTTCGAGCGGGGCGGGGGCTTCACATACGAGGCCGACATCCGCCGCACGCTCGACGGCCTCGGGTTCACCGAGGACCAATGGCAGCGGCCGCTGTCGACGATGAGCGGCGGCCAGCGGGCCCGGGCCGCGCTGGCGCGGCTCCTGCTCACGTCCCCGGACCTGCTGCTGCTCGATGAGCCGACCAACCACCTCGATCTCGACGCGCTCGAGTGGCTGCAGGCGTTCCTCCAGGGCTTCCGCGGCGGCGTATTGGTGGTGAGCCACGACCGGTATCTCCTGGATGCGGTGACCGTGCGGACGTTCGATCTCGAAGCGGGCCGGCTCGAGGATTATCCCGGCGCGTATACGGCATACCTGGCCGAGCGGGAAGCGCGCCGCGCCCGGCAGCAAGAACTGTTCGAGCGCCAGCAAGAAGAGATCGCCGCGCTCGAAGAGTACATTCGCCGGAACCGCGCCGGCCAAAAGGCGAGGCAGGCCAAGTCCCGGGAAAAGCGCCTGGCGAAGCTCGTGCGCGTCGAAGCGCCGCGGACCGCGCGCGGGCCCGCGTTCCGGCTCGACGCCCCCCGGCGGGGGCCGCAGGTGGTCGTGCGCCTCCGCAATCTCGGCAAGCGGTACGGCGAGACGTCCGTGCTGGCGGGCGTCTCGCTCGAGGTGCGGCGCGGAGAGAAGGTCGGCGTCATCGGGCCCAACGGCGCCGGTAAGACGACGCTGCTGCGGATTATCGCCGGATTCGAGGCGCCGAGCGCCGGCGTCGCCGAACTCGGTCCGGGCGTGCGCGTCGGCTACTTCGCGCAGCACGCGGACGAGACGCTCGATCTCGGGTTGACCGTGCTCGACACCGTGTTGGGCGACCGGGCGCTGTCGCCCGAGCAGGTCCGCCGGGTGCTGGGGCGTTTTCTCTTTTCCGGCGAGACCGTATACAAGCGCATCGAAGATCTGAGCGGGGGCGAGCGGCGGCGCGTCGCGCTGGCCCGGCTCGTGCTCGACCGGCCCGACCTGCTGCTGCTGGACGAGCCGACCACACACTTCGATTTGCCCTCGCTGGAGGCGCTCGAGCAGGCGCTCGGTGCCTTCGAAGGGGCCATGCTCGTCGCGTCCCACGATCGCTATTTGCTCGATCACGCCGCGCGGCGGTTGTTGATCGTGGACGCCGGCGGCGTTCGCGACGTGCCGGGCCCCTACCACAAATACCGCGAGTCGCTGGGCACCGGAGCACCGGCGCAGGCCGCGAGACCGGCCTCATCTCCCCAGGGGAGCCCTGCGGGATCCGGCGGGCGGCGGAAAGCCGAGCCGGAATCCACCGCCTCCCCGCAACGTCCGGCGGAAGCGAAGGCAGGTGGGGCGGCACGCCCCGCACCGGGCAAAGCCCGGCGATCGTCGCGCGCGGGCGCCGCGGCAGGCGGGGAGCCGGACATTCACGCACTGCTCGACCGCATCGGCTCGCTCGAGGAAGAACAGCGCGACCTCAGCCGGCTGATGGGCGACCCCGAGCTCTATCGCGACGCGGCGCGGGCCCGCGAGACCGTGCGGCGGTACGAAGAGGTGGATGCGGAACTCCAGTCCCTCTACGCGCTGCTCACGGCGGCCGACGCCTCCGATGCCCGGGGTGGGGCCCGTGGATGACGCGTCGGCGCGCCGCGGCGCGGGTTCGTGTTTCGCGTGCGGTCCCGCGAACCCCATCGGCCTCCGCCTGCGGTTCCAGGACGACGGCGACGGTATCCGCGCCGAGTTCACACCCGGGCCGCAGTATCAAGGATACGACGGGGTGCTGCACGGCGGCATCGTGGCCGCGGCGCTTGACGACGCGATGGCGAACCTGTTCCACCGCCGAGGCCGCGAGACCGTGACGGCGCGTTTGGAGATCCGCTACCGCCGCGAGGCGCCGATCGGCCAGCGGCTGATTGTGACCGCCCGCACGACGGCCGAGCGCGGCCGGCTCTTCACAGCCGAGGCGACCCTCGCGCTGCCCGACGGCACCTGTCTCGCCGAGGCGCGCGGGACCCTCATGCGGGGCGTATAGGCGTTTCTTGGCCGAGCCGAGCGGCGACGGCCGCAGGTCCGCGCGAGAGGACGGCCTCCGGTCCCCTGGCGGGGACCTGCGGCCGGTCGCGACGAACCGGCGCGCGCGCCACGAATACTGGATCGAGGAGACGCATGAGGCGGGGATCGCGCTGACCGGGACCGAGGTCAAATCGCTGCGGGCCGGTCACGTCATTCTCGCGGACGCGTTCGCGCGGGTCGACGGGGACGAGGCGTGGTTGCTCCACCTCCACATCAGCCCCTACGAGCAGGGCAACATTCAGAACCACGACCCGGTGCGGACGCGGAAACTGCTCCTGCACAAACGGGAGATCCTCCGGCTCGGCGCGCGGGTGCAGCAGCGCGGCTACACGCTGGTGCCGCTGCGCATTTATTTTCGCGGCGGGCTGGCGAAGGTGGAACTCGGGCTCGCGCGCGGCCGGCACACGTACGACAAGCGCGAACGCATCGCCGAACGCGATGCGGAGCGCCGCATCGCCCGCGCGCTCGGCGCGCGTGATAAGGGGCGGCCGTCCTCCCGCCGCGGCCGTTGATGCCCACGGCCGGCGCGCTCGCGCTGTACCTTCCGGTCGCGCTCGTGATGGCGTTCACGCCCGGCCCCGCCACGATGTTTGTGCTGAGCCGCGCGTCCCTGCACGGGCGCGAAGCGGGATTGTGGTCGGCGGCGGGACTCTTGACCGGCACGCTCGGGCTTGTGGCACTCGCGGCCGCCGGGCTGACGGGCGTGCTGGCCGGGGCGCCGCTGGCGTTCGACGTGATCAAGACCGCGGGCGCCGCCTATCTCATCTATCTCGGTCTTCGAACGCTTGTGGCGTCAAAAGCGGCCGCCCGTATACGATCCGCTGAAACCGCGGCGCGAGACGGTGCCGGCGGGCAACACGCGGGGAGCCCGGCCGGTGGGAACGAGGTCGCCGGCCGCTCGGGCCTGCGGCTGTACCGGGACGGGGTGGTGACTGAGTTGCTGAATCCCAAGGCGGCGCTCTTCTACGCGTCCGTACTGCCGCAGTTCGTCGACGCCCGCCGGCCCGATGTCCCGCTGCAGATGTTCACGCTCGGCGCTGTCTTCGTAGTCTTCGGCGCCGTCTCGCTGGGACTGATCGCGGTGTTCGCCGCTTCGCTCCGGGCCCGGCGTAGCCGCAGCGCCGCATGGCAGGCGGGGGCGCGATGGCTCTCCGGCGGCGTCCTGGTGGCGCTCGGCCTGCGGCTCGCCGCCGGCCGCGTGCGGTAGCGCGCCGTGGCCGCCAGAACCGTGACGCACCGGCTGCCGGGGATGACACTGACCGGACACGTCTTCACGGTGCCGCTCGACCATGCGCATGGCCGCGGGCCGACGATTGACGTGTTTGCCCGCGAGATCGTGCCGGCGGGGAAGGAGGCCGCGGAGCTACCATGGTTTGTGTTTTTCCAGGGCGGGCCCGGCTTCGCGTCACCGCGGCCCGCAAGCGAAAGCGGCTGGATTAAGCGTGCCCTCAAAGAGTATCGAGTCCTGCTGCTGGACCAGCGGGGTACGGGACGCAGTACCCCCGTCACGCTGGAGTCCCTCGCGCAACTCCACAGCCCTGAAGCGATCGCCGATTACCTGAAGCACTTCCGGGCCGACTCCATCGTGCAGGACGCCGAATGGATCCGGCGCGAACTCGCGGGCGCCGACGCACCCTGGACCGCGCTCGGCCAAAGTTTCGGGGGCTTTTGCGTCACCCACTACTTGTCCGCCGCCCCCGACGGATTGCGGGAAGCCATTATCACGGGCGGCCTGCCGCCGATCGGCCGCAGCGTCGATGACATCTACCGCGCAACCAGCCGGCGGATCCTGGACAAGAACGCCAAATATTATGCGCGCTACCCCGACGACATCGATCGCGCCGGCGCCGTGCTGGAGTGGATTTCACGCAACGACGTGCGGCTGCCGGCCGGCGACCGGTTGACGCCCCGGCGGTTTCAGCAGCTCGGTCATCACTTCGGCGCCAGTGAAGGCTTCGAGACTGTGCACTACCTTCTGGAAGACCAGGGGTATGCGTTCCTTCGCGGGCTGGAGCAGGCGCAGTCGTTCGATACGAATCCACTCTACGCGATTCTGCACGAAGCCTGCTACTGCGAGCGCGCCGCGTCGAACTGGGCGGCCGCCCGGGTACTGCCCGAATTCTCGGAGTTCGCCGCCGAGCCGGGCCGACGCGTGACGTTTACCGGCGAGATGATCTTTCCATGGATGTTCACCGACTACCGGCGGCTCGCGCCGCTGCGCGAGGCCGCGGAGATTCTCGCCCGGTTCGACGGCTGGCCGCCGCTTTACGATCCGGCGGTGCTGCGGGTGAACCGGGTGCCGTGCGTGGCCGCGGTCTATTACGAAGACATGTACGTTGAACGGACCCTCTCCGAAGAAACGGCGGCGACGATTCGCGGCATCAAGACCTGGATCACGAACGAGTACGAGCACAATGCGCTGCGCGCCGACGGCGAGCGGCTGCTCGACCGCCTGCTGGCGACGCTGCGCGGCCACACTCCGTAAGCGTCCCGCCCGCCTCTCTCACCGCGTCCAAACGGCGGCCGTCCCCCGGGAAGGCCGTGTTATAATTAATGGGAGATGCCGTGACGGTTGCGAAGCCGGAGCGGCGGAGAGCCTGGGGGCGAACGGTTTCGACTGGGCTCGCAGAAGCAGGGTTGCGCGCCGAGGTGGTCCGGGTCCTCGTTAAACAACCGGACGGCGCATACACGCCGATACACAGTTCGCACTCGCTGCTTAATTAAGTAGCGACGCTCACCCCGCAGCGCCGGCGGGCGGGAGTGGGCGACACCAAGCCGGCTGCTCCGGACCTCTTCGCTCCGGGAGGACCGGCTAAGACTCAGAGAGCTAGCGGGACCGGTATCCGGTCTGCGGGAGACCGGTCTCGCGAATTCAAAGCGCAGGCTACGCGCGTAGACGCTCTGCCCTCGCGGCTCTAGGACGCGGGTTCGATTCCCGCCGCCTCCACCATGCACTCCGTTGCACCTGACTGCACGAGGATGCCAGGAACCGCACTAGCGCTAGGTTCCAGCCATTCCGGCTGTTGCACCGGACTGCATGCGTCTGCATCTCGTAGAGCGCCGTACAAGTGCAATTTGAGTGCAGCCTCAAAACCCTCGGGGAAGACCAGTTCGTCAATCCACTCCACCGGTCGGCGCGGGATAGATTCCATCAGGTGCCCGTAGGTATCCAAGGTGAAACCAGCGCTGTAGTGCCCCATCTGGCGGGCGATATAAAGCGGGTTCTTGCCAGCCGCAATCAGCAGGCTCGCGTAAGTGTGCCGCAGGTCGTAGGGTCGAAGGCAACGCACCTTCGCCGCGTCGATCGTGGCAACCCATGCCCGCCGCATATTGGAGCGCGGGAACACCCCGTCATCAGAGCCAGGGAATACCAAACCCCTTTTTTCCGCGAGACGGCGCGGCCTCCAGCGTGCGACGGACGGTCGGCACCATGTCTACGTCGCGAACGGAGCGGTCGGTCTTGGGCGCACCAAGCACTTTTGACCGTGCTTCGTAGGACGTGGTGACGTGGATCTTGTTGGCGGTAAAGTCCGGACAGTTCTGTCCTCCCCCATGCCATCGCTTGCAGTTCTCCCGGTCGGAGTCCCGCGAACGTGGCGACAAGCCACACGGGACGCCACTCGTCAGGCGCGGCCAGGAGGAAGCGGCGCAGTTCCGCAGGTGTCCACAAGGACAGGGCCTGACGTGGCAGCCGCAGTTTCCGCACCTTGCCGAGCGGGGAAGCAGAGAGGTAGCCCCAATCCGCGGCCGTCGTCAGCAATTGCTTCAGGAGTGCCACGCCTCAAGAGGTGTGCTGGGCAAACCTCGGGGCACTGACGATCTGGGGGAAGCCTTTGGGCGACGTCATCGACCTGTGGAAGGCTGGGAGGTCGCTGAGTGCGGCGGAGTTCGAGCGGTTGGTACGGCGTGGCAAGGAGGCGTAACGATTCCACCCGATGGGGCGTATCTCCGTCATCGGGTTGTCTTCACGGCTGTCATGACCGGCTGGGGGAAGCGGACATCTTCTCCCTCATGCCAGGTCACCTTGGTGAATCCGGCTTCTTCCACGACCTGAGTGATTGTCGCTCGTGCAATCGCCCGGTAGCGGCTACTATGGTGCGTAACCGTCCAGCCCGCCGGGTCTTCGGTCAGTACGAGAAAACGGACCGTGTACAGTGGACTATCAGGACCGTCCCAGTCGTGGAGTCGAACGAGAACTTTGCGCGGCGGGCCTGGGTGAATCTGCGGAGCGGCCGTGACTGGACGGTCGACCAGCATCTTATCGTAGTCGCGCACGCTTATCATCAATAGCCCGCCGGGGCGCAATTTTGCCCGCATTGCCCGAAACGCCCGCGAAAGGTCGTCATTGGTCAGCAGGTGCGGGATGGCATTGTCACAAGAGATAACGACATCGAACAGACCATGCAGCGGGTTGAGGTCACGGAAGTCGCACACAGCGAAAGCGATATCGACGCCCAGGCGTGCCGCTTCAACCCGTGCCCGCTCTAGTGAGCGTTCGCTGATGTCTGTTCCCTGGACTCGGTAGCCGAACCGGGCCAGGCCAATCGCCTGTGTCCCAATCCCGCACGAACAATCAAGCACGTCAACTGGATTGGTGTGGTTGGCGCGGATTAGCCGGTCCAACACCGCACCCTGTCGCTCGACCGCGGCGTCCCAGTTTTGATAGACCAGGTGATAGTCGGGGGCAAGCCCGTCGTAGAAATCGCGCACCGACACGGGTTATCCTATTGTATCACACTGTGCGCGAGGTTCTCCCCCGGCCAGCGCGTACTCGACGGCCTGCTCCAGCGTCATCTCCCGGCCGGTGGCAAAGGCGGCGGCAAAGACTGTATCCTCTAACGAAGTCTGCGTGATTTCCATGAATCGGTCTACTTCGGTCTGTACTCCTGCGTCGTGGCGTATGGACCTCGTTCCTCCACAATCTGACCATGGGAGTAAATAAGGTAACGTTGGGCTGGGTCCGGCTGGCTCGGCACCACGGTCAGTACCGCGCCTGCGCCTGCTGGGGCAACGGTGACCAACAACACGCTGGCGCGCGACAATGCACCGAGCGCCCGAGCAGCCACGAGTAGGACTCTACGATTGGCGATCATGGCGTCCCCCCCTCGGCGAGCCGCATCCACTAACTCTCGTTGCAGTAAAATGACATGAGGGATGTTCGTGCAAACAGTTGTCCGCGCCCTCTCCCGCGTAGGCCTGGACAAGCGGGGCGCAGACTCGCATCCGCGCCAGCCCGCGCCCATGCTGCTACAGCGCGCGGACCAAATATTCGCTTCCCCCGAGTGGGTCTACGAACCGAAGTGGGACGGCTTTCGCATCCTGGCGTCGGTGCGGGACGGGTCGGTCCGGCTGATCTCGCGCAACGGCCACCCGTTCACCGATCTCTTCCGGCCCAGTTGATCGAGCAGCCATGCAACGTCGCGTTGCGCGTCGGGGTAGCGCGACAGGTAGCCCCAACAGCGCGCCAGATAAAGGGGGCGAAGATCAGGCCGAGCGCAATCACCGTGCCGAGGTCATTGATGAAACACGCGGCAAGAATAACTTGCCGAACTGGGTGCTATTCAGACCCGTTCAAGCATCACCGCGTAGACGACAGCGACCCCCAGGACTCCGACACCCCAGGTACGACCGATTCGACGACCTGTCTCGGCAGGAGTCATCAGCCCCCGGAGGGCGGTTTGGGCGAACTCCATCACAGCGAACGTCGTCCGGTGCCCCGAAATCGTCGTCGGCGTGGTCGGCGCGTTCGTCAATGGAGAGGATGATCGAGCGGATGGGTCTCGACCGTTTCAGGGCTCGACCGGGGACGGCCGTGAAGCCTCCCCCTGGATGAACTGACCGACGGAGAAGGTCGAGCGCGGGGGCGACGGCCTGGGCTCGACGAATCGCCCGTTTGGGCGCTGGACAAGATCGTAGGATTCCTGTCCCATCAAGATCAAACTTAGCAAATACCGTGAGAATGGTCCCCTCTGGAGAGGTCGTTGTCAGCCAACATGGACTTCTGCGACGCGGATTGCTTCTCGAATATTCCACGCTTGGATGGAATATGTTGGGGGTTGTTATTCTGGTCCTGGCCGCCTATGTTGCGCGCTCTGTGGCCCTCGCCGGTTTTGGTTTGGATTCTCTCATTGAGATTTTTGCATCCGTGGTTGTCGTCTGGCAACTTACCGGGGTCCATCTCAACCGCGAGCGCCTCGCGCTCCGGCTTATCGCCGTCGCCTTCGTGTTCCTCGTCGTCTACATCGCGGCGCAACTGGCCTACACCGTTCTCACAAGGACACACCCCGCTGCGTCCATTGGTGGCATCGCGTGGACGGCGGCCACCTTCATCGCCATGCTGTTCCTCGCGCATGGCAAGCACATTACTGGGCAGCAGTTAGGAAATAAGGTCCTCCAAACAGAGGCGCGAGTTACGGTGATCGACGCCTATCTCGCCGGGGCGGTGCTCGTCGGATTGGCACTCAATGCTCTCGTTGGCTGGTGGTGGGCCGACCCGCTTGCGTCGCTGGTCATCGTGTACTATGGCGTGAGGGAGGCGAGGCACGCGTTCCACGAAAGCACCAAGTGGAATGCGATCCTGGGGCCCGACGGACGGTAAAGCACCTTGGCTGTCCGCATTGTATGGCATCACGGCGGGCTTCCCGGCGACGAAGAGTATTCAGGCCGGTCTCCGACGCGCTGCGGGGTCCTGCGGATGATCTAATAGAGGCGAAGCGTCGCGATCATGCCCACATCCCTGTGACCAGGGAGACTGCAGTAGATCGTGTACGTGCCAGGCTCCAAAGTCACGGTTGTCTCAAGCGTCTGGCCCGGCTCGATGTAGGGGATCTCAGCGCGTTTCTTTTTTGCTTCATCCTCGACGACGAAGTTATGTTCAATCAGGCCGCCATTCTTCACATCAAAGATGACATCTCCTTGAGACAAATTGACCTCTTTGGGCTCGTACCGCCACTCCCTCGCGGTCATATGGATAATAGCCGGAGCGCCGAGGCCGGGGGTACCCCACGAGACGCTCCACGCCATCGCCAGCAAAATCGCCGCCCCCGCTCTAACGCAACCTGTTGACGAACCTGGCATTCGGTACTTCTCCTCCCCAGTGCTGCCGTGGTTTGCTCCATAGCCAGACATGTTATACCAGACTTACGACTGCCACGGCCTACTAACTGCAGTGGGCGGTGGGCAATGAGTATGGCGGGCCGCGAAGAGTTCGTAGTCGCCGGATATCTGTCGAGCCCGCGCGGGTTCAGCACGCTGATCCTCGGCCATTACAATCGCGAGGGGAACTTCGTCTACGCGGGTTTCTGCGGCAACGGTCTGTCCTCGAATGTCTAGATGGATGCCATCGAATGAACTGTTCGCGCTCTTCGGCACGTGCGTGAGTAACGTAGGGCGAAAGCGTCACGGCGTGAGCGCGCACTCGACGCCCTCTTCCAGCGTCGCTCGGCCATGGTGCTTAATTCTGAATCGGAATGGCGCCGGACATGAAGCTAGCCTTTTTCCGCTGTGACAAACCCATCAAGAAGATGGCTGCGGCCGCGCAAAGCGCGAAGAAGCCATTGGTGAGGAAGATCGCAACAAACGACCAATGCCGCGCCAAAAGGAGCGTGCCCAGGAGTCCGCTGAACACCGTTCCGGACCGACCAATCCCCGACGCCCAACCCGCACCCGTCGAGCGGATGTAGGTCGGGTAATTCGCGGCAGCGAAAGCGTTGAGTCCTATCTGACCGCCCGCGATGCAGAATCCCATGGCCAGGCTCAGGGCAAGGATCGGAGGGAGTGACGATCCCATCAGACCAGCCAGCGAGACAAATATGGCGCCGCTGACGAAAGTGCTGGGGAGGACCCGATAGGCGCCATGTAGGTCGGCAAGTTTTCCGAGAAACACTGCGCCGACGATGCCGCCCCCCTGATAGACGACGTTCGACCACACCGCCTGGCGGACTGGAATCCCAATGCTGTTGATCATAGTCGGGAGCCAGCTGGCGAGGAAGGTGAGCGTGAGGAGGTTCGCGCTGAAGGCGATCCACAAGAGCACAGTGCCTAGCGCACGGCCCTCGCTGAAGAGATGAAGCACGGGTACGCCCTTGCGGTTCTCCTCGTTCACCACGAAGGTTGGTTGAGGGGAGAACTGGAGCCGTGGATTGACCTTCGAGAGGAGAGCCGAGACAGCAACGGCCCGACCACCCTTGAGAATGAGAAAGCGAACCGATTCCGGTAGACGTGCGACAAGGAGCAGAGCGAGGACGAGCGGAGCCCCGCCGCCTACGTAGAACACAGTCATCCAACCGTACTTGTCTACGAGCCAGGCAACGATAACGCCGCTGAATGCCGCGCCAAAGGGGAAACCGGTCTGCATGAGCGTGACCAGCGTGGCGCGAGCCCGGCGCGGCGCGAATTCGGACATCAATGCGATGGTGTTGGGTAAGGCACCTCCCAATCCCAACCCCGTCACGAAACGGAGGATCACAAGACGCTCGACCGATGTCACTTTCACAGTCAGAAGCGTGCATACGCCGAAGAACACGGCGCTCCCGATGATAACGCGTCGCCGCCCCAGCCAATCAGCAAGGGTGCCGAATAGTAGGGTGCCGAGCATCAGTCCGAAGAAACCGCTGCTGAAGACTGGGCCGAGTGCGGGTCTGCTGATATGCAGCGCCTTGGCGAGCGAGGGGCCGACATTGCCTATCGCGAGCGCATCGTAGCCGTCCATGACGAGAACTGCGAAACACAAGATGAGAGTCTGAAACTGGAAACGGCCGAGCGGTTGGTGGTCGATCAGCGCTGGGACATCGATCGGCGTTGCGGAACCCATTCGGTTCCTCCCGGCGTCTTTTATTCCATGCGCAGCGCCGGCACCTTGCGGTTGTTTCGCCCGGATTTTTAGGATTCGGTGATGTTACCTAATTCTGCACGGTCCGCTAGCATACTCCGGTCCGCCAAGTTGGGCGAATATCCCGCAAACTCTTCGAGATTACATTGCCTCCTGTAGCAACGCATATTCGGTGGCCTGTTCCAGAGTCATAGTCCGGCCCTCGGCACAGGCTGTGGCAAAATCAGCGTCTCCAAGGGCCGCATGCGTGCACACCACGGATGCAGCGTGGCAGGCTTGATCAGGAGGGTGGAAGCGATAGCCGAGGATCTCCCGAGACGCTTCTGCTGCCCCAAATAGGCGTGCCGCGTGCTCGTAATGTCCCTTTGCGGAGGTCAGTTGCGCCAATCCCTCCAGACACTCTTGACTGACCCATCTATCGCCCACTTCCCTACACAGAATAAGACTCTCCAAGAAGGAAGCCCCTGCCCGCCGATAGTCGCCCTGACGGAGCAGCACAAGGCCCAGGTGACGAAGGGCATAGGCGATGAGGAATTTGTCGCCGAGCTCTCTAAATAAGGTGAGACTCTCAGTGTACAGTGCTGTCGCTTTTCGGTAGTCACCTTGATCCCGGGCTCCCAACCCCAGTTGTGCCAATGCTATGCCGCTGGACCATTTGATTCCCAGTTCGTTAGTCGATTTCAGGCTTTCCTCCAGTAGCGCCGTTGCTCGGTCGTAATGCGCCTGTTCGATCGCAATTTGACCCAAATGGCGAAGGAAGAGAGCAGTCCCTACCTTATCTCCCAGCTTGCGACAAAGGTCTAAGCCCTTCTCCCCCAGAGTCGCTGCAAGTCCGTAGTCGCCCCGGCGCCATGCAAGATGTGTCGCCCCAACGAGGGCCTTGGGTAGGGCGGAAGGCGGTGCCTCGCCGCTTCGTTCTAGGGCTCCCTCCAGCCATCTGCGTCCCTCGCTCCAGTGTCCGTGCATGAACCAAAACCGCTGAACCGCACCCGCAAGCCGCAATCCTGCTTCTGCGCCGTCTTTTTCCGCTTCGCTCCATTCCAAGGCTGCCCGCAGGTTGTCGTGCTCTGCCTCCAGCCGTCCTAGCCACAGTTGCTGTCGCGGTCCGTGCAGTTCTGGCGCTGCTTGCTCCGCCAGTACCATGTACCAGTCTCGGTGCCGTCGCCGCACTTCCTCGGTCTCTCCGGACTCCAGCAACCTGTCCCTGGCATACTGGCGTATAGTCTCGAGCAAGCGATATCGCTCCTGTCCGTCCTGGCCGCTGAATCCAACCAACGACTTGTCCACGAGTGATGTTAAGAGGTCAAGGATGTCACCCTTATCGACCTCTTTTCCCGCGCAGATCTTCTCAGCCGCGTCCAGCGTGAATCCGCCCGCGAAGACCGAGAGTCTCCTCAGGAACGTTTTCTCACGCTCCTCCAGCAAACCATAACTCCAGTCCATCGCCCCCCGTAATGTCTGCTGGCGAAGGAGGGCAGTGCGGCTTCCACTGGTGAGTAGCCGAAATCGATCATCCAGCCGGGCCGCAATCTGTGCCACCGCCAGTACGTTGACCCGGGCCGCCGCCAGTTCGATGGCGAGCGGGATGCCGTCCAGCCGCTGGCAGATCTGCGCTACGGCAGGCGCGTTCTCGCCTGTGACCGCAAATCCCGGAGTGGTCGACATCGCCCGATCAACGAAGAGGCGCACCGCGTCATACAGAACGAGATCCTCAGAGGGCGGGAGATGGCGAACGTCGGGGAAAGAGAGCGACGGGACGCGCCAGAGAGTTTCCCCTGGCACCCTCAGTCCCTCTCGGCTTGTCGCGAGGATGCGGACGCGGGGACATGCACGGAGTAAGGCCACAGCCAAATCGGCGCACGCCGCCAGAAGATGCTCGCAGTTATCCAGCGCGAGCAGCAGCGTCTTGGATCGGAGGGCATCAACCAGCGTTTCTATAATTTCACGACCAGGTTGCTCGGGCACACCCAGGGCGGTCGCGACGGTCTTCGGGACCAGGACCGGGTCCGCGATCGGCGCAAACTCTGCAAGCCACACCCCATCCGGATAATCGTCGAGTAAATTGGCAGACACCTGGAGCGCGAGCCGGGTCTTGCCCGCCCCGCCGGAGCCAGTGAGCGTAACGAGGCGGGCGTCACCGAGCAGCCGTTTGACCTCGACGATTTCCCGCTCGCGGCCAACGAAACTGGTCAACTGGATGGGAAGATTGTTGCGCCGAGCATCGAGCGTCTTGAGGGGCGGGAAATCGGCGGGGAGGTCCGGGTGCACCACCTGGAAGAGGCGCTCGGGTTCCTGCAAGTCCTTGAGGCGGTGAGTCCCGAGGTCGCGCAGGCTCACTCCGGGCGTGAGGTCTGTCGCGGCGAGGACTCCCACGGCCTGGGAGACGAGAATCTGGCCCCCGTGCCCGGCCGAGCAGATACGCGACGCCCGATGCACATCGAGACCGGCATAATCACCGGCCTGGCTGACCGCCTCGCCAGTATGCAGCCCCATCCGTACCCGAAGCGATGCGCCGTCCGGCCAAGGATGCTCCACGAGCGACCGCTGGGCTGCCACAGCCGCCGTCACGGCCCCTCGTGCGCTCGTGAATGCGACCAGGAAAGCGTCTCCGTGTTTGCTGATCTCCTGGCCGTGCGCGCCTTCGAACGCAGCGCGGAGAAGCCGCCGGTGTTCCTCCAGGACGTCCGCATACCGTCGGTCGCCGAGGCGCTGCAGGAGCGTGGTGGACCCTTCGATGTCGGTGAAAAGGAAGGTGACCGTTCCGGTCGGCAGATTTTTCACGAGCGGCCTCCCCCGAACCCACGGGGCCGCGTTCAGTTCGGGGCGACGTTCGGCGGGTGGCGGTGGCGTTCCTGGAGTGGTGCGCTGTGGGAGGCCCCGACTTCCCCCCGGGGGACATCGTCACCGGCCCGCCGAACCCCGGCCCCTAACCGGAAGGGAAACAGGCCGGGCAAAGCCCTTGAGTAGCCGCCTGGAAGCGTGTGGATGGTGAAGACTCGATGGACCTGCAGAAGCCGATTCGGCGAATCGTTACCGGTCTTGACGATCGGGGCCAGTCGCGAATCATCGAGGACGGCGCGTTACCGGGCCGGACGGTGGCAGAACGGCCGGGCTACCGCGTCACCCACGTGTGGGCAACAGACGCAACCCCCGCATCCATCGACGGGCCAGACTTGGTTAGTTCTGTGAAGGGCATATTGCCGCCGAGGTCTGGAACAGTGCTGCGTATCAAGATTACCCGCCTGAGCCCGCGGACCCTAGCGAGCGGACACGTGTGATGCAGGCAAGTTTTCGGCACCTATTTGAAGATGCGGAGCATAATCCAGAGCCCAACCAGTATCCTGGCATGCATCGGACGATGACTGTGGACTATGCCATTCTGCTATCCAGTGAACTCGTGGCCATGATGGATGAGGGTGAGGTGGTGATGCGATCGGGTGATGTGTTGATTCAACGCGGCACGAATCACGCATGGAGCAACCGCTCGGGCAAACCTGCGCGAATCGCGTTCGTTTTGATCGACGGCAAAATGCCCGTCAGGTGACTCGGTCCGCCGTCGACCCACGCGATGCGCCCGTCCCGCTCGGCCAGTTGGTCCCAGCAGCCACGCCACGTCGCGCTCGGCGTCTCTGTGATGTGACAGGTATCCGCATCCGCGCGCCCCGATTTATCGAGAATAGGACGGGCCGGGTGTTCCCGGCCCGTCGTCTTGTGCAAACAGCGAAAACGATGTCGACGCTCAGGCGCGCTGCCTCGACGGAGGGTCGCTTTGCTGCGTTGGCAGTTACGGCATATTACTGCGGGCTGGTGTCGTTACATCTGTACGTTGAAGACGACGACCAGATTAGGAACCGGCATGCCGACCACGGTGATGGATAGATGCGGGCCGGAGTCTTGAATCTGCGTCGCCACCAGCGTCACAGTGTTCACTGGCACGATTGCCGCATAGGTGTGAATGGGTACAAGAAAGAGGCGGCCCTTCAACTTCGGTCCAGCAGGCGTGTTTAGCCGCACCAACTGGCCGGGGGGCATGTGTGAGTCCTCAGGTGCGAATGCGAGAAATGTTCCATGAGTATCGCGGAGCACCGAAATCAGGTAGCATCTCCCGGCGGGAACGATGATGGAACCGTAGACGAGGGCGGAAGCGGGGCAGAACGCCTCTCCCGCGCGCTGCGACTTGGCGTGTCCGGGCGGGGAGCCTGGAGGGCCGCCGCCGGGTCGTGGGCCTGGACCTGCAACAACAGGTAGAGCAGCGACGGTCAGGAGCACGGCCGCCGTGAGCCACATCGCACGGGATTGCACCATCAAAATCCCTCCCACGGGGTCGAGATGACGATGTTGTGCCCGAAAAGGCGCTATGCGCTGACCCATCACGCGTGTACGGCGTGCCGCGAGGTCTTAGTAGGGATTGATCGTTGCAGCCCGGGTTGATTGGGCATTGCCCGAACCAAAAGGTCTGTCGCTTACGGACGTTGCGCGGAATCTCTTAGACTGCATTGGGCAGACTGAGTCGTTTGAGTGCCTGGAACAAAGTCGTTTGAGTGCCCAGAAGGGCTGACGGTAGAGGGTATCATGGAAGATACCGAAACAAAAAATGATTTCACGAGATGACGTGGAGGTGCCCGATTGGGTAGGATAGCCGTCGTCGCGCTGCTCGTCTTGAACTTCACCGCGCCGGTTATGGCGGCAGCGAACTCCGCGCTGCCCGTCAGCGGTTTTACCGTGTCTAGCAAGGGAACGCTCAGCGGCCCGGGGACGGTCGGCGGGGTGTCCGGGACGTTAACATCAACCGCGCAAACCTCGACGGCGGGGACGTGGAGCATGAGCGTGCGTGGGGTGCCGTTCGCAGGTGGGACCTACTCCTGCTCTGGCGGCGGATGCACCTACACAGGCACAGTAGTCGGCTCGAAGACCACGTTCAGTTTCACCACAACGTCGTCAACGTCATCGGTGAGCCGGGCGACGGGCTTCAAGACACATGGGGGGTGGGTCTCCACGGTGGGGCACTGGGCGGGCGCCAACCGCGGTGCGCTCGCCGCGGCCGGGCTCAGCGTCGGCGACGTCGTGTCGGGTGCGGCACACGGCGGTCACACACAGGGAAATTCTAGCGGCGCCGCCGCGAACGTGGCGAACGGTAACGGCGGAAAGGGTGGGGCAGGTGACGCACACGGGGGCGGCCACGGCCGCTGAAGCCCCACGCTAAGGAGACTGCACGACCAATAGTGACAACATCGAGGGCACCGGAGTAACTTAAACTCTGGCGCCGTCTCATTTCATGAACGTCGGGCTGTCAGAATAGCAACCCCGCGGTAGCCGCGCCTTTCATACTGCCATCCGCGCCTCCCGCTCGGCCAGTTGGTCCGGCAGCCACGCCACGTCGCGCTCGGCGTCGGGGTAACTGATGTTTTTTTGGACCGCTCAGTTCAGGCCCGCCGACCTTCCCACCGTCTTACAGCCCTCTTGGTCGTTAGGCGCAACGTTTAGAAGGTCAACGAAACGAAAGCAAGCGGTTAACCTGCGCGGGGACGAACCGAATAGTGATGATGCGCTATAAGCAACTGTTGTTCGGTGAGACCGTCCTGCCGAACAACGGGGAGGGAGGGCACGATTACGCACCCTCCCGCCAGGGAACTGTAAAATCTAGAAAATCGGCTTCAAAGCGTTCATCTCTTTCATGCCCTCTTCCATCGTCATGGATGGTACGATTCTGACGCTATTCCATTGTGCCAATCCGCTTTCCATGACGAACTGATTAACAGATTCGGCCTTCGCTGATTCCACGACGATCACGCTAAGATGTTCGTGGCTCACAAACGGACCCGCAACCAAATTGACCCCTAGCCTCTTTGCCAATGCTGGGATTTCGGGCGCGCGGCTTTGCATCATATCACGGGTTTTAGCATTTGACGTGGGGCAGATTTCAGGCCCGTGGGTTGCCAGCAAGACGTAGTGCATGAAACTAGCCCCCTTTCCCGGCGGGATGTTCTGCATTGGTGCATTCCGCAGTTGCCTCATATCGCCTGCCGAACAGGGTGTCCACTCCGAAAGGCAAGATTGCGCCAGGTTTGAACAGGTCGGAGGAAAACGGGAACGATGTCGCGTCAGCCCGTTTGATGCTCCACCCGCCCGACCCTTGTGACCAGGCTGAATGTGCATGTCATGCCAGCAAGAACGGCCCACTCGTTCCGCTCTAGCCGTGCCTTCAACTCCGCGATGCGCGCGTCCCGCTCGGCTAGTTGGTCCAACAGGCACGCTACGTCGTGTTCGGCGTCCGGGTGGTGCGACAGGTAGCCTCGGCAGCGGAGTTACTGCTCGATGTCGCGGACGCGCTCGGCGTCGGTCACGGCGTTACGCTTCGAGTGTGCCGCACTACGGGTGTGAGTTGCGGCTGTTGGGGGACAGGGCCAGCCGCTATTGCTTCTGTCTCCGTGCGCCGCGAGCCCACTAACCCATCTTGGCGAGTGCCTGGTCCGTCTCTTGCCTTGTGAACGCCCGTAGCGTCTCGGTACGAATATTTCCCGTCGAGCCAAGAGAATACGCGATGGCAGTTATGGCTAGGTCGTTGGGGGCCTCGACAGTTGCCACGACATCATAGCGTCCCATGGTGCGGTGTACGTCTTTCACCCGGGCCTCATGCTTCTCGCAAAGTTCGCGGAACGCATTCTCTCGCTTCGGAGTTTCCTTCACGTTACGGATACCTTGATCTGTCCACTTACCAAGTATGATATACGTTGGCATAATCTCCTCCTCTCGTCTCGCGAGCCCTGTCCCCCGTTCAGCGTACAAGCGAGAACCTCGAATTCCCTGTCGAACAGAGTGTCGCGCATCTCGGTACAATGATATTTGATTCCATGTGTGGCTCGACCATGGCTCACGCACTCTCCCGCTTCGGCCTCGACAGGCGCGGCCCTGACGCCCATCCACACCAACCCGCGCCCATGCTGCTGCAGCGGGCGGAGAAGATGTTCGCCTCGCCCGACTGGGCGGCCCGCGTGGGCCGCGCCAAAGGGTAGAGGAACGGCGCCCCTGGAAAGTCCGATAATCTGCCGGTTCCGCGCGCCATCGTCCGCCGCGCCAAAGGAGTACTTTTGGCGCACTTCGGTGGCAGCGCGGTTCGCCACTTGTCGGCCGGAATGCGATCTCGCCGGTCGACCGGCGGCTACCCGGGCGCGTGACGACGCGCGGGGCGGCGGCCCGTGCAGGCCGCCCGCCTGCGACATCGAGATGCGGTAGGCACCCGTGACGGAGGACTATAGGCATCCAAACGAAAATTTCCGTCAACTGCACCGTGACGAAAGTTGAAAATGCAGGTCATGCGACAAGTCCTTCTTGCCTTCGTGCTCACTCTGCTTACGGTGTCGCCGCTGAGTTCTCAGACTAAGAACGCGGCGTCGTGGATTGATGTCAAGGGGTACCAAGGATCAAAACTCCGTGCTTGGGTATTTCGGCCCCCGGGCCCAGGGCCTTTCCCGGTTGTGGTATGGCTGCATGGCGCTGACGGTTTGATTGAAGAAAATATGATGATGAGCAGTTATCTTGCGAGCAAAGGGTTCTTGACTTTAATGGGTTGTTATTTCGGCCAAACTACCCGACCGACCGGAGCATATCGGTGCCCCGAGACGCCCGGGCTCGATAAGGCCTTCTTATCCAAGAACGCGGCGGCCCTCATTGAGGCTGCACAGAGGTTGCCCGCTGCCGCTCCAGGCAAGGTTGGTTTAGTTGGCAGGTCTCTTGGCGGCGGACTTGCTGCGCTCATTGCGTCTTCCGGAGCCAATGTGCAGGCTGTCGTCTCGCTGTCGGGAGTATATGAGATACTGCTGGGCGCGTACGATGATTCGCCCATTTCGCTTGTTAAAAGCCTACGGGGACCTATTTTGATTATGCACGGCACTAAGGATGATGTTGTTCCCGTTTCGTCGGCGCGCAAGTACGAGATGCTTGCAAGACAGTTAGGAAAGAACGTGCAAGCCATCTACTATGACGGGGGCGGTCACTTCCTCCCTTCCGAGCCCAGGTACGTGGCGAAGGTCCAGGCTCAAATTGTTGAGTTCCTTCGCCGTCAGTTGAGGTAGCGATAGGCTCGATGGGCGCTGGACGGCTGGACTGGACCATCGTCACGTGCCCGTGGCAGGCCAACCGGTTCGACGTCACCACGGGTCAGGTCATGACTGGCGTTCGCTCGGTGGCGACCTATGCGGTTTACGTCCGTAGAGATGATGTGCTGGTCGATCTTCCGGACGATGCCTCATTGGTCCAGACTGAGCGGGCGGGCCGGGGTGGTGAAGTAGTCACCGGCGGCCACTTTTCGTTCGGCAGGTCAGCCGCCCGCCGAGTGCAAGACCCAGCCATGCGCCGCATCGTCCGCGACTACATCGCCACTTGCATTGGCCGCGTCAAGCCGCAACTCGAACAGCACGTCGCCAGACATTTTCATTACCCGAAGCGTCCGTCCCCGCGTAGCCAACCGAGCGCAATACCGGGCCCGCTTGCCGTGAGTCTGCCCTCGACGAAGATCACCGAAAGAGATTGCTATTATGGGGTGAGATCACACCGTGGTCTGAGCGACAACCCAACGAGAAAAGGAGGGACAGAAATGGCAGGAATAGTGAAAAAGAGCCTTCGTACCCCGGATGAAAAGCGTGCCTTCCCGAAGGGCAAGGTGGAACTTGCCAAACTCGGAACGATCACCTTTGGCTTAGCCACGTTTGAACCGGGCTGGAAGTGGTCCGAGTCAGTGAAGCCGATTGCGAAGACGAACAGTTGTCAGTCTCCGCACACGTCGTATCACGTGTCGGGGCGATTGCGTGTCCGCATGGACGATGGGACTGAAACAGAGTTTGGCCCCGGGGATGTGGGAGTGGTTCCACCTGGCCACGATGCGTGGGTTGTTGGCAATGAGCCCGTTGTCATGCTTGACATTACCGGAATGACGGAATACGCGAAACAAAAGTAGCGATTGAATCGCCTGGACTGATTGACGACCCGTATTCAGCGAAGAGGCCGCGTTGCAAAATCGGGCGCGGCCCTCTTTGTTTCTCGCCTTTATTTCCCTCCAGCGCGGCCACGGGTCAATTTCGATCTCATATGTCTATCTAGTCCCTGGTGGGCAAGGAACCTACCTCTGAGCCTACGATAGTCCGGCAGCATCACCGGGGGTGACACGTGCACCGCCGCCGTGTTCGTTCGGCAGGACCGTTACCAGCCGGGCGCAAGACCCTGCCATGCGCCGCATCGTCCGCGACTATATCGCCGCCGCGATCGACCGCGTCCGCCCGCAACTCGAGCGATTCATGGCGGGGCATCTGGAGGTCCGCGAGCCGTTCCCGCTCGTCTTCGACGACGCAGTCGCCTCAATCAGCGAAGTCCGCAGTATCAAAATCACGCCCAGGTTTCCGGCCGACTATCCGCCGTGGACGTCGTCGTGGCACTGCACGGGTCGATCAGGGCCCGGACAAGACAGCGCGACGTCGACCTCGGGACGCGAACGTTCTTGATTGACGTACGGGTGGATGCCTTTGCCACCGTACGGGGCGCGGGGTACGGCATCGTGCCGCAGCGCGCGCGGCTTACCGCGTGGTGGTGACCCGAACCATCGCTTGTCGCGGCCAACCCTAGCGCGCGGTATGCTGAAGGAGCGGACGCGGGCACGCCGCCGCGCCGAGATTGCGGGAGGAGTCAAGTATGAGATATTCGGTGTCGATCAAGACGGAGAGGAACCTCTATCGGAGGGACGTCGACGCCAGTGACCGCCGCGAAGCTGTTGCAAAAACCGTGCGCGAAATCCCCGCACGATGACGACTTTCGGAGCGCACAGGTGGAAGTCGTGGAGACCCCAAAGGCTGGCAAGTGAGGCGATCAGCGTGAGAGCCGCCATCTATGCTCGGTACTCCGGCGAGAGTCAGCGCGAGTCGTCCCTCGAAGACCAGGTGCGGCTGTGCCGCGCGGAGGCGGCGCGGCTGGACCGTCGTCGAGGTCTTCACGGACGCTGCGCTCTCCGGTGCGCTCGGCAACTCGCTCTGCGATCGGATGAGCGAACTGCGAGCCATCCTGCGTCAGGCCAGCGTCCGATGATGGAAATGTCTCTCAGGAAGCACGCTGCGTGGCAGATGAATCGCGAAGTAAACTAGGAGGAACAGGAGTTCATCCCAGCACGAACGAGCACGAGGGAGGCCGATGGGGGATGCGGAAAAGCAGATCGCGATCGAGGCTGCCGATCGGATCGCGGGTCGTCGCCCTTGGAAACCCGGGCGACAAACATTGGACGAGGCGAAGCGCTTCGGGTCAGTTTCGGGTTCGGACCCTGACGACTACCTGATCGACGGGGCGATCTACGCGATTCAGAATTGCGAGCGACTCGCCGAGCAGGATCGCGTGGAGCGGGAACACCTGAAGGCGCTCGGTCTCTTGCGGGACGATTTGCCGTTGGAGGAGATGCTGCCGGAGTAAGCGCACTCAGGACGTGTCCGGCTGTGCTGCCTGTGATAGGATCGCTGTCTCGTCCTCGCCCACGCGGACACAACTTTTGTTTGCGAATTTTGGAGATGTTGTCAACGGAGTTCATGGAGCGAGTCAGTTTCGGCAGGTTGCCAATACATGGCAACGGCGTCTACAACTTGTTGGTGCAGTTCCGGCGGCAAGCCCTGTGCCCAATCGAGGATCACGTTACGTGCTGTCTCGCTTGCGCGTGCCGCCATCCGAGCATCGTGCTGGGACCGCAGGCTATCCTCGCCAAACACCAGTTGGTGTAGTCGCACCGCCTGGTCGGCCACTCTGACGACTTGGCGTAGGGAAGGCACATAAGCGGGGTCCGCGGCCAACTTCGCGGCGAGCCTGGTCATCATGGTCTCAGCGGTAACAGCCATGTTCTGTGCGAGGCTCTCGGGCGAGAGGTCCTCGGCGGCCAACTGCTCCTGACGCTTGTGTTCCGAGCCCCGGATTGGCAGGTTCAGTCTCGTCCCGAGGCGTCTTTCCAGCCTCGTCAGGCGCGTCGCCAGGCGATCATATCCCGTGCTTGACACTTTGAGCCTCCGGCAAGGCTTCCAGGCGGCGCAGCCGCGCCTCCAGGTCGGCCCGATCGGACGTACCGAGCACCTGCTCCAAGATCGTCGTCGCCGCTCGCACCTCGACGCCCGGCCGGCCGCAGGTCAGGTTGCGCCGCAGACAGGCCACCGCCTCACCCGCCGCCTGCTGGAGCGTCGCGATCGTTGCGTCCACCACGGTCCGCCGGGCAGATCGATAGGCCTCGTTGAACGCCGGGTCCTGGAGCCAGCGCCAGAGGGTCGTTTGCCCCACGCCGCAACGCGCAGCGGCGGCGGCCAGCGTCGGCTCGGCCAGCAGCGCCGCGACCGCTTGGTCCTGCTTCCGGGTCAGTTTCTCACCGTGGCCTTTCATCTGCCCCCACCTGCAACCAGTCTGCCCCGCAATCTGCGGACAGCGATTCGGCCAACACCTCACGCGTCCTGCCACCGCCGACAACGGGAGCGTCCGATCCGTGATCTGTTTCGATCAAGACGTCCGCCAAGGCGGACGGTGTCCGTCATGACGGACGGCAACGCTCGGTAGGGTTTGCTTGCGGCCTCGTCAGTTTTCTCGATGTGGCCCTTCATCAGCGTTCGCCTGCGACCGAAAGGGGGAGGGTCAACAAGTGCAGTTTGAGTGCAGCGCACACCCGTTGCGCTAGGAACTATCGCTGGAGTCCTTATTTTCCTGGAGTTTCGGAGGGTCGCTGGTTTCCGGCGGTGCGGGTTCGATTCCCGCCGCCTCCACCACTTCTAAGGCCTTACTGGCAAGGCTTGGATGTAGGCAGGCCGAAAGGCATCCACCGTCTGGTCACAATCCAGGACGGCCACCGGGAACAATTATCTTGGGGCCGCCCGGTCTGGCTCGGGATGGGTACGCCCTGGGCTTTCTGCACCGCACTCTCGTGGGGGCTGTGGTGGCATCCGATCCGGCCGGCGCAGATAACTGAAATGGGCAGACAGGTAGCTGTCGTGCTTTACGTGGTGGCGATGGCAGCCGTCATAGTCGGTGTAGATTTCGCGTTCTTCAGAAACCGATTCTGGGAACGGCTGACAGTGAATATTGGCATTGTCTTGGTGTTCGCAGCTTTCTACTTGAGATTCCTCAGGCGTCCATGAACAGGGCGCGATAGCGTTTAACGGAAACTGCCACATTCAAATGCTCGAAGCTGTTCTTGTCGAAGACGTTATTCCTCGCACCTAACCCGGCCATTTTATCTCTAATAACATCACAAAATGCGTTAAAAGCGGTCTCGCGGCTGGCCAGCTTGAAGCGGTGTTCGACAAGAACCTGGCCGACCATCCGGAGACGAGGAATCGCGGTCTCGCCACGCTCGCGATGGGCGCGTTGGCCGACATTTGCAGGAATGTCCCAGGGGTGAACACGACACCCTAAGGCAGCGTCGCAAGTACCGGCAGACCAGCCACCTGATTCGGTCAGCTATCGTTCAACATTCACTGAGCCAATCACTTAGCCGCCTAGCCACGGTCGGGCTTTGTCGAGGACGGACTGAAGCATCTGGGCGTCCGTCGTGGGAATGGGCCGGTTCGAGCGTGGCGCCGGTCGCGTCCGCCGTTGTATCCTCTCACGCGCGCGGTTAGACACCTCCCCGTTTCGCTGGCGCTTCAAGACCCGCCGGCGGGTCGCATTCAGTCTCCCACCGCCGAGGGATTGCGCGAGGTCAGGAATCACGCTGCGTCACCCATTGCGTTCGTGCGCGTGAACGCGCCTAAAACTAATAGCCCGGACCCCAGGTCGAGACAGAAGTTTCGGGCAGGTACAGGTCCGTATCGGTCAAGAAACATCTGTCGCGAAGAGACACCATCAGTGCCTCCTCGTCAGGGCACGAGGGAGGTCCGTGATGAATTGCGTCCACTGCGGCGCGGAGTACGCCGAGCCGGCGAACTTCTGCCCGAATTGCGGCCACCGGCTAACGCCGGCCTCGGCCACGCAGCAAGAGGGGGCGCCTCCCCAGGCCGACAGAACTTCTGGGGTGCCCTCGCGCACTCCGCCGAGCTGAATCACGCTCCGCAACGCCGCGGCACCGCCAGACCCCCTCGCGTTCCCACACAGCCACCGACACTGAAGACGTGCCCGCTGTGCGGTGGTGCGTTAAGCTTCGACTGGGCATGCGCGTCCTGTCTGCGAGGATTTGTGCCTGATTCGGACCTCTCCATCGCCAGAACTCCGGGAGTCACTACCAGCTTGCCATTGAAGAACTGGACCATGTACCGCGCCTCCCCCCAAAGCGCGTCGGCGTTTGATCAGTTTATGTACAAGCGCTTTCTCTCAATGCGGCCCGACGATTTTCGTGCATGGGACGCCGGCGCCAATCATGGATCGGTCCCTGCAAAGAGGAAGCCGCCCGAGTATCGGGGCAAGTTGGTGCTAACAAATGAAGGGGTCGCGATGGTTGTTAAGCAGGGACCGACACTCAAGGAGCAGACTAACTTGGGGGAACGCTTAGCCGAATCAAAGGTCACCGAGCTAGCTGGCGAGTCGCAACCCACGTGATTGCAGAGCTCGGCGGCACGATGGCGGCGGTGGGCTTTATCTTGACTACGTCCGCCCTCGAAGACACGGGATCCAAGAAGCGGTGGGTACGAATGGTCGACAATCCCGATACCTTCGGCATCCCGGCCCACTCAATTACACGGATGGAAATAAGCGTTCAGGCCGACGTCCGCGAAGGCGCCATCGTAAAATGCGTGCCGTGGCTCGTCGTAACCAGCGAGGACGAGACGGATCACTTACAGCGATACTGGTTCAACGTAACCCAACGACTTATCCCAGATATCTATACTCGGTCTCCCCGGCTCAGCGTAAGAATGGCGAACCTCCAATCGATCTACGCCGAACTCGCCAGGCAGATCTGGAAGGTACGCTTCCGATACGAATTATTTTGGCTGATCGGCCAGCAGCTTCTTCATTATCTGCCGGCGCAGACCCCGATCAAGGTAATGACGGACTGGATCGCGGCTTGGCGTTCAAGGATGCCGCTCACTGAACCCGTGCGTGTACTGAACGCGATTCTCGCCGCGGCGCCGAGTACCGCCGCCTCGTCTCCGGTTCGACGATACGAGGACGTGGAAACGCAGGCATTCTATCATCTCCAGCGGTTCAAAGCCCTTCCGTCGATCGCAACAGACCAGGTGCAGAATTGGGAGGACGCAGCAAATGCATCGCTCGCACCCGTCTGCTTCGGTTGTTGGGCGCAAAACGCTCCGTTCGCGAAGACTTGTGTTGCGTGCGGCACGGTACTGCAGTGACCCCCACACGCGTCACGGCCCGAACATTGATGATGATCTCGTGTCTCGCGCTGGGCGTCTCTATAAGCGATGTCGTTCACGCGGCTACTGGCTATAGCGGGTGAGATTCTTGTCCAGACCAAAACAAACTACCAGAGCGCGACACAAACGAGCACCGCGGTAAGCACGATGGAGACGGCCACGACAACATGCGATGCGACGTACACGCTAGCCGGCTCTAAGTCCCGAGTGTCCGTGAAGTATTCGAGCCACTATGAACGGCGCGCCGTGCGTGGAACCAACTGGCAGCGTGAGGTAGAGAATTTCAATGGAACCGTCACAGCCGCCTACAATCCCAACCTCCAGATTGCTGCGTCGGGAGGTATCGGCCAGCCGTACCACCTCACCTATAAGCCGTTCCTGGGTCAAATGCAGGGAACGGATACGATTGATAAGCCCGGGGCTACAGACGCACCCGATCACGGCGAGTATATGATGTCGCGATGATGCCACCGTCAGCGGGACGCACCGCTCCGGGCAGAACAACGAGGTTTATGAAGATCGCGTGACAGCGTCCGGCCATTTTGGCCGGCGCGAGTTCGAGTCCGGCACCAAAACCGTGAGTTGGCAGATCAGCGGGCCTTCAGTGGTCCCCTAAGCGCGGTCCCGCTTACTGGCTTCCAGGCGGCCGCGCCGACGATTTCAGTCCCGGATCACGGATCGCTGATGGCGCTGGTGCCGGCAGACCAGTACGGGTGTCCAACGCCGCCTCCGTCTGGATACCCACCGGGACCCGACGGGAATCCCAGGCCTAGGCCGTGCCCATAGTCTAGGGCAACCTCGGCCGCGACGGGAGACTCGGCAGGGGGTTCCATCCGTCAGGAAGGTCGGCCGATCTAGAGGGTTTCTGCGCGCTCATTTGACGAGAATGATCCGCAGCGACGTGTCGCCGCCCACGTCGAGGGACTGTACGGCCTTTCCCCATGCGCGATCAAGCAACGCTTGCGCCACGGCCACGCGCGCCGCGTCTTTGTCACCGTACTGCATGATGTGCACCAGCGTCTCGATGGTGCTTGCCGTGTGCTGCGCGCGAGGTCGCGGACCTCAGCGACAACATGGATTCTCTGGATAAGCTTCAGCCAAGCAACCGGAAACGCGCAGGCGCCGGATCGAGAAAGCGTGCGCCATGCTTGCATCTGAAAGCGACGAGTATGTTGTTTTGGCGGTATAAAGTGGCTAGTGAAAAATCACGCAACATCAGGCGGAATATGACTTCGGTTACCGAACTCAAAAAAATCGCTTTTCGCCGAGATCGACAAAGTAGAAAACCGCGATAGTGAATCAAATGATTGAACTTAAGGATTCTTCGCTACACGTTTCGGTGGTTCAAGGAGCGGAACAAACTTTGATTAAAGCTCAGCGCTGTTGCCACCTAAAGGGCACGCTTCAAATCCTGCCAGTCGACAAACTCTCCCGACTCGATTTCTCTTAGCGCCTGATCCCGGCGGGCGGCCTCTTCGGGAGTCAATGTCTCAGATGGCTTCATGCTGGTCGCAACGCGCCATAGGGCCAGGATCTGCCGCTCGCTGAGTGTATCGATTAACGTCTTGACGCCTTTGAGATCCGCTGCACGCGTTGTGGAGACTGCGGCCTGCGGGTGCGGCGCGGTCTCCGGGTCACCGCCCTGCTTCCAGTCGCCGGATCGATGGGCGATCGACCTACCGAAACCTTCGTAGAAAAATCACCGCGTCCCAGACGCTGTAGCATAAGGCACTCAGCCCCCACACGAAGGCCATCGCCGCTATAAGGTGGAGCGTTTGGCTCCCTGTGGAGCGGAAGAGCGCGCCGACAAGAAGAAACGCGACTCCGATCCCAAACGTGACAATCGGCCCTATCCGCGAAGACGCTCGTAACTTCATTTTCCTCGATCACCGACAGCTGGGCGTATTGAGCATAGCTGCCGGGCGCCGGATAACCAGCGCACGAATTCGCTCCGCAATCTAGTCCACCGCGAGCGGCGCAAGCTCGTTGTACTGCGTCTCAAACATCAGATGCTGCGTATTGAACATCGGACTTCCGCTGATATCAGGTGAGATCGAAGCGATCGGCGTTCATCACCTTGGTCCACGCCGCCACGAAGTCGGCCACGAACTTCGCTTGCGCATCGCCGGAGCCATAGACTTCGGCAAGGGCACGCAGCTCAGAGTTCGAACCGAAGATGAGGTCGACGCGGGTGCCGGTCCACTTCAATTTGCCGCTCTTGCGGTCGTGTCCCTCGAACACATTTTCATCTGCGGTCGCTTCCCACTCGGTGCTCATGTCCAAGAGGTTCACGAAGAAGTCGGTGGTCAGCGTCTCTGGCCGCTTCGTGAAGACGCCGTGGTGCAACTTGCCGTGGTTCGCACCCAAGACACGCAGGCCGCCAACGAGAACGGTCATCTCCGGCGCGGTGAGCGTCAGGAGTTGCGCCTTGTCGATCAGAAGCTCCTCTGCCGGCACGGCGTATTTGGCCTTGAGGTAGTTGCGGAAGCCATCCGCAACCGGCTCGAGATAGGCAAAGGACTCCACGTCGGTTTGCTCTTGTGACGCGTCCGTGCGGCCGGGCGCGAATGGAACGGTCACGTCGTGCCCGGCCTTTTTCGCGGCCTGCTCGACGGCAGCTGAGCCGCCGAGAACGATCAGATCGGCGAGCGACACTTTCTTGCCGCCGCTTGCCGCGCCGTCGAACGCTTTCTGGATGCCCGCAAGGGTTTCGAGCACCCTTGCCAATTGGGCAGGCTGGTTGGCTTCCCAGTCCCTCTGCGGCGCGAGGCGGATGCGCGCCCCGTTCGCCCCGCCGCGCTTGTCAGAGCCGCGGAAGGTGGCCGCCGCGGCCCAGGCGGTCGAGACCAGTTCCGGGATTGAGAGACCCGAGGCGAGGATTTTCGCCTTGAGCGCGCGGATGTCCTCACCGTCGATCAGCTTGTGATCAACCTTGGGAACCGGATCCTGCCAGATCAGCTCCTCGGTCGGAACCTCCGAACCGAGATAGCGTGCGCGCGGGCCCATGTCGCGGTGCGTGAGCTTGAACCACGCCCGCGCGAACGCGTCGGCGAATTGGTCCGGATGCTGGTAGAAGCGCCGCGAGATTTTTTCGTAGGCTGGGTCGAACCGTAAGGCGAGGTCCGTGACCAGCATGGTCGGCGCATGCCGCTTCGACGGATCGAAGGCATCCGGAATCGCGGCGGCGTCGCCTTTCGCCTTAAACTGATACGCACCGGCTGGGCTCTTGGTCAGCTCCCATTCGTTGTCGAACAGGTTCTCGAAGAAGTGGTTGCTCCAGTTTGTCGGCGTCTGCGTCCAGGTGACTTCAGGTCCGCCCGTGATTGCGTCCCTGCCTTTGCCTGTGCCGAACTTGCTCTTCCAGCCGAGGCCCATCTCCTCAATGGGCGCTGCTTCGGGTTCTGGGCCGACGAGCTTCGGATCGCCAGCGCCATGGGTCTTGCCGAAACTATGTCCGCCGGCGATGAGCGCAATCGTCTCCTCGTCGTTCATCGCCATGCGCTTGAAGGTCTCGCGAATATCGATGGCCGCGGCGAGCGGATCGGGCTTGCCGTTCGGCCCTTCCGGGTTCACATAGATGAGACCCATCTGCACGGCGGCGAGCGGATTCTCGAGCTGGCGGTCGCCCGTGTAGCGCTTGTCGCCGAGCCAGGTGTCCTCCTTGCCCCAGTAGACGGCTTCGTCAGGCTCCCACACATCGGCGCGGCCGCCTCCGAAGCCGAATGTCTTGAAACCCATCGTCTCGAGCGCGACATTGCCGGCGAGGATCATCAGGTCGGCCCAGGAAATTTTCCGGCCGTATTTCTGCTTGATCGGCCACAAGAGCCGGCGCGCCTTGTCGAGGTTCGCGTTGTCCGGCCAAGAATCGAGGGGTGCGAAGCGCTGCTGGCCCGCGCCCGCACCGCCGCGGCCATCGCCGATGCGGTAGGTGCCGGCGCCGTGCCACGCCATGCGAATAAAGAGCCCGCCGTAATGGCCGAAATCCGCCGGCCACCAGTCTTGGCTCTTCGTCATCAGCGCGGCGAGGTCTCTCTTCAGGGCCTTGAAGTCGAGCTTCTTGAACTCCTCCGCGTACTTGAAGTCCTTGCCCATCGGATCGGACTGGGGCGAGTTCCGGCGGAGAATCCTGAGGTTCAGCTGGTTCGGCCACCAGTCGTTGTTCGACCTCATTCCGAGGTTCGTCGTCCCGTGCACGACAGGGCACTTGCCCGCAGTCTTTGCGTCCATATTTCCCTCCGCGCCGCCGTGTCGGCCACACGTTACCATCACCGCCATCGGCATTGACATGAATCAAGGAATGAACCGGGATTTCCATTTTGGTTCCGCGCCTCCTTCCATCGGAGGCGCCCGGCCCGGTCTTCAACCCGAACCTTCCTGGACAGCTCTCTACAACTCGTTGGAGTTGAGTAGCAGTGAAATTACTGATATGGAAGGACCGGTCAAGTCCCTCTCTATCGGAGCATGAAGTCCCTCCAGTCTGAGCTCTGCATACCGGCGCATCGGTTGGTGGTCGCGCATGAGCACA